>JGI24021J15306_10000134_pt1 | contig 40038 bp, 26 predicted proteins | sample Ectturendosymbi1_FD_15306 | JGI IMG/M metagenome (IMG submission 15306)
TCGCTATCCCCGCATAGTCGCCATTGGGAGACTCATGCTTTTACTGCGATTTTCTGATTTTGGGGTAAAATGAGTTTTTTGGGCCAAAAGTGTGGTTCCAGACATGCTAGAAGGTCAATCAAGGGTTCATTCGACGCGGATGGTCATATAGTTTCCACAAAAAAGTTAGTTCAGTGGCAATAGCTCAGTAGTAAATTGTGCGCCTCTCAGTTGGAAGATTGAGTATCCGTAGCGGTCCCTGGGCAAGAGCGTTCACCTCAACCGCCCCGGCACGAAGCGCAATTTAGGTTTCGGCTTGCCGTCATCAAAATTAACCAAAAAAAACGCGTTATTATATATTTTCAGCCGTTCAGTGCTATAGAGGCAAAGAGTACACCGAGTGCGGAACATCCTGTCCTGATACCTGCCACAACGTTGGCTTCGCAACTGAGTGCACGAACAATGTCTGCGTGGACGGGTGTCGCTGCCCACGAGGTCAGTAAACAAGATTTTATGAATTTCGCAGAACCATGACCGCGCACTGATACTGGCATTGTGAACAATACTGACAATTTAGTAAACTTTCAACAAATCGGATTTTTCTTCGAAATTTCATCAACTTTTGATGATGCAACTCCGGCTTTTGCTAAATGCTGGCATTATGTGTAGAAATTTCAAATGTAGGAAGCCTGTGGTAGCGTCTTTAGTAAATCAAGTGTGTGACTGCAATCTAAGCTGTGATAGATATCAGGAAGAGAATAAATTCTTGAGAGATGTCTGTAAACGGAGAGAGATGTCTGTATTTGGAGTATGTTGTAAGTAAAAGTGAGAAATCAGAGTAAAAATGAAATATTTTGTTTTTTTTGCGTTTGTTTCTCCTGGGAACACAGAATACGAATCGACCCTTCCAGCTTGAATGCATCCATTTCGCTTTTGAGAGGGTCTGATCAATTAAGCGGAGGGGGTGTGTAGCTCTCAGTTGTCATTCCGCTTGCCGGAGTAATCGTGTGGCAAGCTTTGAGCAATGTAACTGTGACTATGTAGACCACCTTTACAAGTGGCGTATTTTGCTGCTCAAGCAACTCCACAGTTAAATTTTGTTTTATTGTGGAAATCTGCAATATATGCTGGATGATAATTGTTTGCTTAGTTGTGAAAGTGCTTCATCATAACATCGCCAGACGCTGGTTTTCAGATGGTATTTAATGGTGCAGTTGGACTTGGTGAAATTTTTGTGACGTTTGATTCCCTTCGCAGTGTGCAAAATATTTGCGAAGNCAAATTTGCTTCACCTAGCTGCAATCGTAGAAGCAAATCAAGCGTATGTTCNTTGCAAAACCTAGCTTACCGAAATTACTATCAATNTACTATTCATTACAGGTACCATTCTCGACCAGACAACGGATTCATGTGTGCAAAAGCAACAGTGCCCCTGCACTAGAGGGGGTAAAGTGTACCACAACAATGACTTCATTAAACAGGACTGTAATAACTGGTAAGCTAGTAATAACTGGTAAGCTAGTAAAAACAGCAAGTTTGGAAGAGGAAGTTGGTTTTAAAATGCTTGTTCCATCGATTTAGTTGTACATTTTTGTCTGAAGGCATCGTTATCATTATTTAAGCAGCTTCCAAAGTAACTGGATTACGAAATTAAACCGCTCGATATCACCTAGAGCGCAGTTTTTACAAACAGATAAATTGGTGTAGAATGAGATTTTAAAACTTGAGCAAATCGTTCATGTTTACAGCACGTGTGAGGGCGGACGTTGGAGCTGCACCACTCAAGAATGCCCTGCAATTTGTTCTGCCGTCGGTGAAGATCATTATGTAACCTTTGATGGNAAAAACTATCAGGTAAAGACCCGAAACAGACTGCTGCTGNTTTTAGNCACACAACTCATATCAAGCATTCGGNATGGGTTTTTCAGCTTCCAATGATCGTCACCCAAATAAAGTATCCCGCAGGCTAATGGCAGACTTTGAAGTATAAAAGAGCAGCACTGCTTTCTGAAAAAATTATCCGCGTTTTTCCTCAGCAAATGTTGCACATCGCGTAATTTAAGGGCGATCATGATGAAGCAAATCTGTTTTGAAAAAATTCTCAAACTAAACCGAGTAACGCTTCTGCAATGCAGTTCGCTGGTGGGTGCGAGTACGTGCTGGCGCAGTCCAGGATCGGGTCGGAAAAACCGTTTGCAATTTGGATTCAAAACTCTGGTTGTGGTTTTTATGATGCGGAAGAATGTAAGAAAACACTGTCGGTGAAACTGTGGGACGGAGAGTTATTCAAGTGAGTGTTTTGTTTCAAGGAATATAGACCAGGTTCACCTGATTTGACAAATATATGTGATAGTATGATACTTAAATATTGGCAAAGAATGCTCCTACTGAAGCCATGCAGACCCAATTCTAGATCCGTTGGTTATCTGTATCTTCATATTTTTCTGCTGTTAAGCTTTCGTGAAAAAAGTTTGCTTTCATGCTTGGTTTTGCTGGTAATACAACTTTCTTTTACTGAATCATATTTCAGAATATTATCGTGATAATTTTTGATACACAGTGAACGCTACTTTTACGCTCATGTCAAACATTGGTTATAAAATGTGGCAAGGTGCAAATCGTGGAAGCAGCTGCAATTCACAGTAACGAATTTTCTTTCAATTTTGTATTTGGTGCTACCGTAAATGTGCTGATTTATGTTAAAGCTGATATCATGATGACATGTCACCAGTGACTCTAAATGTTGTCGTAAAATAGACGATTAAAAGTATTGAAATATCGTGTTGTTGGTTAGCGAAACGGCAACACTGTTTATTTGATACTTGCAAGTGCAAGCATTAAAACTTCACGGTAACACTTTCTCCATTTGCACGGGTTGTCGCTGTCCTTGAAAGTAATTTGTCGATTTTTCAGATTATCAGGTAATGGTCGAGTCCGATACGGTGAACGTTTGCTGGAGCTGCCTCACGAAAGCAGAGAGATTGGGGTGAAGGTTCAGCGCTTGTCGAACACGTTCTTGAGAATGACGACCGAAAATGGAGTGGAGTTGACTTGGGATGGTGTGCACAGGATTTACGTCAAACTTGCCCCATCCTTCAAAAACCAGGTACGAATAACTGCGTGTATGAATCCAAACCCCAGTAAATAAACGTAAATGACACATATTGCTTTTGATCACGACTACGCCATAACGTAATGGATAGGCACAACAAACTTTGCCGCTGGTGCTTTCGAAAGCTGATGTGATTAAAAACAGCGCCTATTGCCAAAAAGCATGTTCATGGCCATGAACTTGAAACATGATGATAAAAACATAGAGAGATTTGAGTGCAATGCTGTATGTCATGTGACGCGTATATCACCTGACAGAAAGTCAGTTTGTCAATAGAAGGGAATATGAAAATACATATTTCAACGTAGTGCCGAATAAGAATATCGCATGTCTCCATTACTCATTAAACTTCGGTTAACACAGAAAGAAATTTGCACTGCGGCATAAAAATATCAAACTTTCTTAAAAAATTTGATGTTTGGGTTTTATGGAGTTCAACCGTAGCACCCAGAATAAGTAAACTTAATAGCAGCACTGATACCACTAACAATATAGTTGCATGCCTTTCGACACAAGACTTAAAAGCACAGCGTTTCCCTAACAGCACCTTTGTCAAACCTCTCAGAAAATATACATTGAAAGTTCGTTCCGTCGTTTATTCAATTTCAGCTGTGCTGTTCGAAAAGCAGTGAAACTACAGTAAAAATGTCATTTAAGCTTGGTTTCTTTGATTTCGTATTGTAAAGAAGTAATTAGCACGAATTTTTCTCCAAGTCAGAACATGCCTAATTACAGTAGTTTAAGGTGCCTGTTTGTATATTGTGAAAAACAAGAAACTTTAGTGATTTACTTTGTTTCTGTTATCGAAATCGTCCACTACTCTGCTTGATCCGATAGTATGGCAAAAAGCAATATACGAAATGTGAAAACTATTGAAAATTTGTAGTCAACAAAAACCTTTCTACTGTCCTTCGTTGTTAACATATTACCTATCCTCCTTAACATTTGCAGTTTGGAGCGATATCCAAGTTTGAATGTAAAACGTTATTTGGGCTTCAGTGGTCTAGAGGCGTCGAACGTCTATTCCCTTTGTACAGTGCTGGAAACACGTAAATAATGAGCAGGAAGTAACTCGTTTTTTTATAAAAAATGTTATTTTACTTTTTATCAAATGTGCATGTGCGATGCATAAGTCTATTCTTGTTAACTTAAAGGTCCAAGGTTTGTGCGGTGTTTACAACCTCAATCACAAAGATGACTTCACCTTGCCATCCGGCGCCATCACGATCGACGCAGCTGAGTTCGGCAACGCGTGGAAGACGAACGTAGCCTGCCAGCAGGACACCGCTACAACTGGTGTCAGTGTTGACGCTTGTACGCTTTCAAGTCGATACGCTTCAGAGGCTAAAGTTACGTGCTCCGGGCTGAAACGTGGTGAGTTTGATAAAGGAAAACTAAAGGATTGGTGTAAAGGAATCAAGCAAATTTTTTTTAAATGACGTGGTGTCCTTCTGCCTATTGTGTTTCCATTTATGGCAGTGATCAGTTGAGAAATTGGAAGAATCATTATTTTACACATGGGCTATAATATCGAATTGTTACTTAGAAGGAAATAACTCGTTTCAGGCAAACTCTGAACTTTACTTTGTTTCTTTTACGTGCCTCTTACTGTTCTTGCATGTATTACTCTAAATCCTCTAATGTCCAACCCGCGAACGTTTTGTGCAACTCAGTTTAGGTTTTAGCTGCAGTGAAAGTATCCTACACACTGACAACCAGTTCTTGGTTGGATAATCTTGAATTTGACACTTTTGATACAGGCCGTCCTCAGTAGCCTTCAGTGCCACTTTAGCACGTCTGTTACCATTGCAGTTAGGATTCGAACGCTTTTAGTACATTGGCTGAAGCTGAATTTAGTTTGCTAAGATCAAAGTAAGCCATTCAATGTGCGGCCCTAAATATGTCACTCATTGTGCGGCCCTGGTTAAGATAGTAACATAATTTTTGGCTCAGTAAGCCATTTGGATTGGACATAGCTGCTCTAAATCAAAAACTATTATGTGGATTCGTGCAATACGATTTGTGTAGTCTTGCGGTTAATACATAAATGTATGGACGTGGAACTTCTTTCAACAGGTTTTTCTGCTGTAATAAAGTGGTAACCCACACCTTGTTGGCAGGCGCTGGTACCTGACGCGCAAGATGGTTTATGGGGACGTGAAGACATTACTGTTTTCAGTGAATGCTTGCTTTTAAACTGATGGAATGCCTTTAAACTGCTCATGTTTGACTCTTGACAGGTGCTTTCGGCACATGCAACCTACTGGTCGATCCTGCCCCTTACATCAGCATGTGCGAACACGACGTCTGCCACTGTTTACACAAGTTCCAAGCTAATGCTGGCTCCTGCAAGTGTACAGTGATGAGCGCCTATGCCCGCGCATGCGCGTTGGCCGGAAGCCCATTGACGACATTACCGTCTTGGCGGGAAGCTGCCAGATGCTTGATCGACTGTCCGGACGGAAGAGTTTGGGATGAATGTGGTGGAACGAAATGCGAAGTCACGTGTCGAATGCTCAGCAACGAGACAGCTGACCAATGCTTGTCTGTAAGTGCGTCATTCGAAGTTGTTCGCAACCGTCGCAATAACCTTCCTGTGATATACCCTAGAAAATTTGTTTGATGGTATCAATGAATTCTCTTTTGTTAAGGTTTATGTTGTTGAGGTTAGGAACGACTGTTTCGCTTTACCATTGTTTAATAATTTGAATCTAATCAAAAACAAAAAAAGAAACTTTTTAACAACACTTGGTCTGCAAGAAACTGATACCTATAAGGTTGTGCAAAATGATAAAGAAAAAGTCTCGGCTAAATCATGTTGGTGCTGTGGTTGCATATTTAGTAGTTTCAGATTTATTGGTGGCAGTGGCAACTTTTCTTAGGGCAAGTTTGCTACAATAAACAACGCATTAAAGGAACATGTTGATAGTTCAAATTAAACTGGAGCTGACTACGTAACATGATTTTTCTGCAGAGTGCAGAGTGCGTTGAAGGTTGCAGATGTCCAACAGGCGAAGTGTATGATGAAAACGTGGAAAAGTGTGTCAGCATAGCTGATTGTTCATGCTACCACAGGTAAAGATTAAACGAGGTAGTGACTCGTTAAACATAATGATGCAAGTGCGAATACTTAACCTTGCGTCAAGATATTTGTAGTTTATTTTTCCTAAAGAATTGTTTTTGTGCGAAATATATTTGTTGTTGAAATCGGCGTTTGAATGAATACATGAAGGGCAACATTTTTAGGACGTCAGTACGTAGGCAGAACCTTTGCATACCAATTGTAGCTACAAAAAAACTAAAAAATGGAAATAGCGCTTTTAGAACATCGTTGTTTGTTACCTGGGAAAACTTGGTCTGCTTCACATACGCTGATCAGATGGCTGATGACGCCACTTTTTAAAATGGCAGGAACGTGGCTTACCTTCCCGGATCAAAGCGCCAGTCACTCTGCGATCAGTGCATCTGCAGCAATGGCGCGTGGAAATGTTCTCTCATCGATGGCTGCACAAAGGAGAGTTTGTGCGACAGGGTGAGTTCCTGGTGGCTTTCGTGATGTTTTCGGTCAGCCTGTGTTGATTCGATGTAGTTCGATCGCCTGAAAAAACTCAGTCATTTTTTTCTGGAGAAAAAGGCACAATTCCATGAAGTTCAAGCAGCTGCGTCGCAAATGGCTGCATTGGATACAATGTGAACTTTGTAGGAAGTGTTTATATTTGGGCGTGGTGACCTGCTTGGTTATAACCCAGTATTCTTTGAACTGCGTCAGTAGTACATGCTGCGCGCAGGTGAAGCTGAACTTGATGTACTCGTATTTTCCTGAAGATGGAAGATCTTTGGGCCAAAATAAATAAAAGGTTCCACATTCTTCACGCGAGATTTGCGCGTATTTGTCTCGGATTATTAGCTTGCATCGAAGTTATTGCATAAGTCAGTGGTATGAGAGCCATTAGAAGTTCGACTGCGACATTAAACGTTATCCCAATACGTGTTTAGACTGTGCATAATGCACTTCCATAAAAGCTTTTTTCAAAATCTTGAAAATACTCTGAGATATAATTTGTTGTTGATCTAATTTGAACGTTTGCATTTGTGTTGTTGCAAAAAAGTTTAATTTTCTTTGCTAATGGTTCAAACGTCGCACGAAAAAATAAAATTAGCTCGTGTACCGAAAAACACAGTCAAAGTATCGATACAGATACTGGTCGACAAACTTGCCTTGCCTGGCAATGTATATATATATATATATATATATACTGTCTTTGACCTAGCCTGATGTTTCGCTCAGATTTAATTCGTTCAAACCCAGTGTAGTGTTTATGAATATATGTATATCAACCACATACGTGAGGAAACAGTTGTCAAAATCTTTCATTTTTCAAGGTTATCACTTCAACCAAGGCGGATAAGATTGAGAACATTGTCTTTATCTCCCTTTACTCCAGATCAATTTTGAACGGGTCTAGATTAAACAAGGTAGACACATGCAAAGCCGCGACATCACCGCCATGCTCCTATCAAAGTGCTGCTGTTATCCATCGACTTCCACTACAGCAGTGCTGCATGATTGATTGTTGTCGTTTTTCGTTCTAACTGACTATCACTGATTACTAATGAGCACTTTATCTGTCGGATAAACACTGAAAACACCCCTCTGTTTTCTGAGCTATTGTCGCACGACCTGTGTTTGTTGAATACTTTTGTTGAGCATTGCTTCGTTTCAAATGTACGAGCATTGGTCATCAGCCCTTCTAATACCGCATCATATTTAACACAACGTGAAACAACGTTGTTGTGTGGGTGGTAGCGTAGAAACAACCATATATAAAACAAGACTGTCTGTAAGTATTAACAAAGTGGCAATTCCACGTTTGTTTGCATGCACATATGATTGGACAAACCCACATTAAGCTACTCCAAGTTTCTGCCAAAACTTCTAAATTTCTTAAGATTGTTTTTTTATCACATTTGAAGACAAAGCCAAAATGTAGCAGTTTCCGAGTTCACTAATATCGCTGTCATTTTGAAAAGAGAGGGTTATTTGCTACAGTTCTTCACATCTACAAACCAAAACGCGTGAAACTATAATATCAAAGCATTAATTGAACAAAACTTGAATTGACACCTTGATGTTTCTCTCAAAACCATCAACATAACATTTTCTGTCAACTCATGAAAGAGACTTGTTTTTCAGCAGCTGCTTCTGCTGAACGTAACGTCAACGTTCGCAAGACCTTTCGGATGCGACGTAGCGCAAACAATAAAGATGTCACTTGTTTGCGAATCGTCTTACACATACAGCGCTGAAACGAACCATCCGAATGGCTTTTTTTGAGAATCGTTGACTTGGGCGTAAACGTGCGATGCTTCGATATATGTTTCCAGGGCAGAGTGTGGAGCAACTGCTCGGAGTGCCAAAGAACTTGCGACAACATGGACGTTGCATGCGAACAAACACAGTGTCACGAGGGCTGCGTTTGCCCGGAGGGCACAGTGCTGAACGGGGACAAGTGCACTGCGCCGGAAGAATGTCCTTGCCATTTCCGCGGCAAGAGCTACCACGAGGGGAGTTGGGTCAAAAGAGATTGCAACCTATGGTAGGTTTTTTTTTGCTGCAAGGAGTTTTTAATGTTTGTGCGTGGGCTGATATCATCCGTTCAACAAGATTTTTTCCACTAAATCAGTAAAGGTATATGGCCGGAGCTGCAAAATAGGTGTATCTGAATAAAAAATTTCCGCTAAAGGTGTTGCTGTGCTAAAGGTTGATTTTTATTGTTTTGTTTTTTAGTTTCTTGCAAAAATTAATTTTGCATTTTCCGGATGCAGAAGTATAAAATGTTTTCAGTGATAATTATTTAAAAAGTACACATTCTTAAGATTCACTCTGCTCTCGGGATCTTCCGTAAAATCCAACATGAATGAAATGTATCACGTCAGCCCAGTTTTCAAAAAGTGGCGTAGCGCGCACAAAGCAACTTTAGACTCTATCCAGTTCAAGATGTGCAATGTGTTCAAGATGTGCAATGTGTTTTGTGTGAAGCCGCTGCAAGCGCTCCAGCTGGCGGTGCACGGAGCGCGAGTGCCCGGCATTCTGCTCGGCTTACGGAGACCCTCACTACGAAACGTTCGACAAGAAGCGCTACGAGTTCCACGGGGACTGCACGTACGTGATGGCCGAGGACTTCTGCAAGGATGGGGTTGGCACGTTTCGCGTCACGGTTGAAAACGTCCCTTGCAGCACCGGGGGAGTCACGTGCACGAAAGCAGTCAAGGTGAGAAGCTGTGCTGCTTTTTAGGTGGAAACCAGAACTGTTTGTAAACACAATATCAATTTGCTTTATTGTGGAGCGTACTAACAAACAGAGACAGTTTTTTCCTCATCTTGTATGTGTCTTGTGTGTGATGCACACACATGTGGTGACGAGATGGAGATGAGTTTATTGGTTCAAACAATAAAAGCTTTCACTCAACCTGAAGTAAAAGAACTCCGGGTCACCGAAACATCCTGCGGACCTGGTTGCCCAGTCCAACATCCCTCTAGTGTTGGTTCATTTTTTCAAGGTTTGAAGTTGAAAAATTGTAATTCGACTCGGAGTCGAATTGAAGTTGGATGATCGTAAACGTTGACGTTGATTCCATTTGATGATCGACATAGTTGCTACGCTGCAACCGGTACCTATCGTGTTGTTGCTCAGATCCACAAGGGACCGCACGTGGCAGATGAAGAGTAAATCCAGTTGAAATGAAACTCTTCCCGGTTTGCGGGATCCTTTTGAATTCAAGCAGTCGATTTTCTGTCTGGTGCAGTTAGTAGCGCGAAATTTTTTCTCTGCTGAAGTTGGTAGCCAAAAAGACGGCATCCATCCATTTTATGTAATCTAGTCTCCCAGAAGTTAAACCATTGTACTATATCTTCCAGCAATATCATGATGCTGCTGGCGGTTGTCGTAAGACGTCCAGCCTTCAATGAACGTAAGACATCCAGGAAAGGTGGAGAATGCTGCACGACGCAACGTTCCCTTCAAACAAAGATGCCACGGCAGTAGAAACGAAAGAGCGATAACATATTCTGTTCAAACCCTCTTAGAATTCTAAAAATATAAAGTGAGGAGAAACGACATTGGCAGTGGCATACATTAAACGGAACACGTTCGCATAATTACGCGTATGAAATCCCAGTCTTAAACCCTAAACCTAAATATAATGCAGTACCACAAAGACACTCGTTTTACATATAAACAAGATTATCTTTATATTGCTTTCTGAAACAAACGAAGAAGGATCACACAAAGGTGGATCAATGGCATCGCACATTTTTAGCTTAAGTGTTTCAGACACTACCCCTTTTAATTGAAGCTAGATGACGAAGGTATCTACCCCAGCTCGCAGCACATGTTACATGAGAATTGAATTGATTTGCTGAAGTAAATGGAATTTAATAAAGTTGGTGGGAAGTCACCCACAGAAGGCCATGAATAATTTTTTCTGCCTCAAGGTTATACTCGTATTTATTATTGATTTTGGAGATTTAAATAAAGTATTTATATGCGGGTAGCCGTTCAACGCATATGAGTTTGTATCATCGCTTTTGTTACGACACCATCATCCACCGTCATTACTGGTGTGCTGAAGTAACTTACAATTTGCTGACCAACATAAGATACTAGTCGTGTTCGCCACAAAATCCATGAGTGATGTACCACTGCCTAAAACTCAATCACATGCAATGGTTTTGTCTTCTAGTACTTTTTGTATTTCGTGTATCGTTTTTCTTTCGAGTTGTATCTGGCTAATTACGAGTTCCAAAACTTACACGTGTTTTTTTGCATTAACTAAATGACGTCAAATACAGTCTAGCTTCATTTGCTACGTTTGTCTTTAGTTCAGTCTAAACCCTAACGTGACAGTTTTAGTTTGCTTTGCAAATTATGTGCGTTATTTAAAGAACTTTCGTTCATCACCAGCGTTTGATTTTTTTGAGATAACTTCAGCAATTCACTCAAACCTTGGAATTTGCAATCAACGTACAAATTTGACCTCACCTCTGCATTTGCAGGTGTTGTTATACGACACCATCATCCACATGATCCGAGGTTCAGACCCAATTGTGTCAAAGAACCCATTCGCTAAACCCGGTACACCAAAAGCTGTCTATAGGCTGAACAAAGCTGGATTGTTTCTGATTTTGAAGACAAAGGTTGGTTGTTGGTGCTATTGAAACTTTTGCTACTTGCTACTCTAGGTTTGCCAGAGTAAAACTGATTGTCATGAAGTTGATCAGCCAGTAAAACAATATTTTAACAATTAAATCAACAACCTTTCGTTTTCTTCATAACTAGTGTCTCCTAATCTGTGCATGATGTGTGGGTTTATGGCGGGTCAAGCTTTGCTGAAATTTTCAAACTATAATGGATTTGATAAAAGAAAATAAGCGTGAGCTATTTTGAACAAGCGTTATTATGTATCTGGTTTAATATCAACTAAATAAAAAATATCAAATTTTGCCACAAGTAATGTGTCATAAACAGTTACCCCTGCATTGATTTTTTTTCATTTTTATTATCTTACTTTGGTATCGGTTTTCTGAGAATCTCCTTTCCATTGAACAGGAATTAACTGGTTCGTGGTATTAGTAACTTCCAGCTGTCAAAATAATGTGATTGAAAGTCCGATCAATTGCTGAGCAGCCAGTCGCACCCCTTAAATTCGCTGCTTACCAACTCTTTACCGTTCAGCTTTTTGCCTCGCCGCCTGTTTAATGAACTCGAAATGAAGTAAATAGAAAAAGATAACCCAACTCGAAATCGCGTCAATCTATATCGTCATCAAGAACCATTTCCATTTCCAATATGAGCTTCTTGCGCAGATTGGTCTTACCATTATGTGGGACGTCGGCACACGAGTCTATGTAAAACTGGAACCAAAATTCAAGAGACAAGTTTGTGGCTTGTGTGGAGATTTCGACGGAAACGCACTGAACGACTTCCGCTCCAGACAAGGTGAAATGACTTCAATGCTACGAACGCATCTGCATGTTATAGAACATTGTTTCGTAACCTGGGGCCGATGGCCCCAGGGGGACCGGAAGCAGAGACCTTCACCAGAGTAGATGTAAAGAACAATCACCTGCTGGGTGGCGATGTTGCGCTGTCCAATGTATTGAGGGTCTCGGTGTAATGGTTCACTGTCCATGAAATATTTAGAACAGTTGTAATCTGGAATCAAGACGCTTTCATTGCGATGGCTGCCATGGACATGATTCAAAAAGTTTTCGTCCTTGTAACAAAGATACGAGATTTTTTGTGCTACAGAATGAACGTCCATGTTGCAAACGCGTAACAAGCGACTGACAAAGTAGTACATTTTTACCGAGTATCATTCCGTGAAAACATATTTGCCCTATCGTGACCAAGGCACTAACCGTTTTCTAAGACAATCACTGCATGCAGCTAATATGCATATTTAATGTGACTCATAGCAATTTGCTTAATTTGACTTGATGTATGAAAGAACTTGCAGTGTTCGATTTTTTTTGGCCCAAATCGATGCTTTTTCCTCAACCAAGGTGGCTTCGCATTGCAGGAGACATTGAGTCGAGCTCAGCGTTGTTCGGCGACAGCTGGAAAGTTTACAGCGCCTGTCCTAGATCGGAGGAAGAGCCGGTGCATCCGTGCGTGGCGAATCCGATCCGCGCAGACTGGGCCCGGTTCGCTTGCAGGATTTTACACGACAACACCTTCGCCATGTGCCACTCGGCTGTCGACCCCGAGCCTTTCTACCAGTCGTGCTTGTGGGACTCGTGCGGCTGCGACCGCGGCGGTGACTGCGAGTGCATGTGCACGGCCATCGCAGCCTACGTGCGCGAATGCAATGAAAACGACGTTCACATTCGATGGAGGTCAACCGGAATATGCGGTGAGCGCTTTGCTGCATTGTCGCTGATGTAATATTAAGCGGTGGATTTGTTTGTTTTCATCCTCCCTGCCAGCAATATCTGCAGTCACGTTTGTGTATTTTTGAGTTATGCTGTTGAAATAGTGATGGTAATTTGGAGACAGAACGGCACACGTACATTGCAGACTTTGATCACCTTTCAATCTTTTAGACGATCTTGCGGCAGGCTTTGCAAAGCTTGGTTTACGTTTTTGTTTATCTGAGTTTTAATAGATTTGCAAGCATGACTGTTTTTCACGAAACGTATACTCTCAGCATAAACAAGGCATCAACAAGATTTGTCAACTAATGTTGTTACTTTTACATTTCACATTTTTCTTTTCGGAAAGGGTAAGCCGCAAGACAAAAATAAAAACTCCATAGTGCAGTTGAAAAGCAAGCACTGTGTGGTTAGCAATTTTGAAGTATGTCATTATACAGAACTACAATGTTGCTTTTTTTAAAGGCACTATACATGTGAGGATGTGCAGGTTTGGTCAGCGTTTGTTGCACTTTGACAGTTTCGTGAACGATACTACAAAACTTATTTCTCGCCCCCATTGCTGCTTTGACCCAGGTCTGCAGTGCGAAGCTGGTAAAGAGTACGATGAATGCGGCACGACGTGTACAAGCGAATGCTGGTCGGAAACAGAAGATGAAGGCTGCTCCAGCACGTGCGTTGAGGGCTGTCACTGCCCGAACGGAACTGTTCTGTACGATGGCCAGTGCATTGAGAGATTGCAGTGCCCGTGCAAAGTTGGAAGTATGGTGATTCCCACCGGACAAGTGATCCCGTTTAACTGCATGCAATGGTAAATATAACGCGTTTTTATTATCTTGTGTTTTTACCAAACAGAGTGTTTCTGTTACTGCAAAGCAAAACTATAAATGCGTATGATAGTTGATGCAAAAAATATGGCGTTGATGTCGTGACGATTTACCTTCATGGTTTAATGTGCTGCATGCGCGGTTTAAAATTTCGTACCTTTTTTCTTGAGCACGTGCGTCAAGTCTCACTTTCATTATGCTCGCCTTTGCACTTCTTTCGGAGTATCACGAGTGGCCAGCTGCTGCTTCGCTTGCTTGCCCCTTCGGGTTACGTGGCTACTTGTGTATTGAAGGTTGTATTGGGTGGGCCCATTGCTGCTGAACATTGCTGGACCTTTTTCTTGCACTCACTCAATAACAAAAGGCTCGGTTGGGCCACAGGTGCTGTTGTCCAAGTCTTCATTATCACCAGACCGGGAATCGAACCCCGCCAACGAGCCTGAGGCACCCACTCAACCCGGTGCGCAACTCACTTGTAAGCAAGTCCCAATTCAACTACATGCTTTTCTTGTTGTCAGCCAATGTGTGGAGAGCAAGCTGCAGTGCACGGGAACACCATGCACTGAATCTACTACAACTCCTGGCGTTGAGACAACAAGTGGTGTTACGTTCACAACTTCTGCAATGACTACCGGCAAAGACAGCACGGTATGATATTATCTGTATGAAAAACATCAGATTGTTGATACAAAAACACTTTCTATGCAAGTTTTATGCATATTAGAAAACATCCTAAGGTTTTGTATTGCAAACGTACAGAATGTTTGGATATTCTTTTATCGGGAGGAACGTGAAAACTTAGAACGTGGGGATACAGTATACCCCTCTGTTACATGAGACGCAATGCGATGCAAACATGACGATCCCTTCAAAATAACATGAAAATATCATAAAATGACAAGCGACCAACGGAGAGCTTAGTTTTAAGTAGGTTGACAATTTTGAATAGTGAATTATCAGAAACATCCTGTCAACTGCGTGCGTGCAAACCGTGTGCGTTGTTTCTCCGTAACGAAAGGTCATCGCGTACCTGGGTGTCGATCACACACTGTACAAGTTGGACAGAGCGGAAAGCATTGATCTTCTGCGGCTTCAGATTTTAAAGCAGAAATTTTGAGTTTTTCGAAGGTGGCAAAAAAATCACGAAGGTGTATTCCTGTGAACGTTGTCGTTGCATGATTCTTCGTGAATTCTAGATGTTTTGATAATGTGCATCTGTATGTTCAACTACAATGCATATTACCATAACATCAAGCTTCACGCTGCGTTGGCCAAGTTTCCGGTGCAGCGAAGGCCTTCTGCTGTACAGTATATTACATATTTGTATATTTGGTTTTCATGCAGGCAGTCTGCATACGTGCTGAACTTTGAAAACATGCTCTGCCTTGCATTCGTTGTACTTGTGTAACGATTATTACTTTTTTTCTCAAGATCATCATTACAACGCCTGGTGGAACTACAACCACTGCCGGCGTGACGACCTCGTCTCCGTTTGTGACGACGTCTGAACCTAAGACTCCAGAAACAACTCCTCGTAAGTTTACCAATTTTCAAAGCTCTGATGACCACCTTTGTTATTATGTTCGTAATTTCATAGTAAACTTTGCCAGATAATCTGAAAAGTTTACTTAATTGAAATTCCCATCAGCACCGTCAACCGTTTAAGCTTTAAGCATCCTTCCTGTTGCATTCAAATAGCATCCTTTGTTTTTTCATGCATAACTTCCACAAATATTTTTGTTCAAACGCGATATAACACACCACAAAACCTAAAAAATTATATTTTACTGTTTGTTATCCATTGTAAGGTTTTTAACTAACCCGCATTTTCTCTTTCAAACGCAAACCAAGCTACGCTTAATGTTGGATAACAGCTACAACTTAGTGTGTCACAAATTTTCAGTAAAAATTTGGTTTCAAAAAGCTTGCGACCTAGATTATGTCACAAAATAAAATGTTAATGATGAACGGAAATGTTTCTAAGTTTCGACTTGGGGGCTGATCCGTTATTCACAGGTTATTGTCTTTCTCTCTTTCGGTCGTTTGCTGAGAAGTGTGTTTGTTTTCAGTGTGCCCAAGCAACATGGAGCCTGTTCAGTGTGTGAATCCGTGCCCGGATAAATGTCATTACTTGGACAACGACGACGTGTGCTATGCGACGAGGCAATGCGTCCCAGGCTGCGCTTGCCCAGGCGATAAAGTTCTAGGGGAGAATGGTGAATGCGTGGAACCAATGGATTGTGCGTGCCTAGACGAAGAAGGAAACGTACACGATGTGAGTTCAGAAGCAACGTTTTACATTGCAGTTTTAATTTGAATTGTTTTACATTGCAGTTTTAATTTTGAACCTCGCTGTGTCAAAATTAGAAAGTTCGTGGACAGTTATACCATTTAACGCCAGGTTATTGTGTTGTGGTCAGGATATCTGTTGGTTGTTGTTATCTAAAGCAGTGCTTTTCATCGTAGGGCCATCCCGCATCAGTGGAGATGCAGAAATGTCTTTGTAAGCGTGGGCTTCTGATTTAATGAATTACTGTGTGATCACACTCACACTTCCAAACGAAACTGCACTTGGAAACTTTCCGTGCCCGTAATATACGGAATTACGTTTGCGTTCGCTTTGCTTTGTAGTAATGAAATGCGCAAAAGATAAGTAATTTAGCATCATATTCATTTCATGAATCATGGTGGGTCATACGAGATCGTACTAATCCAAGGTGGTCACCTTAATGATATCTAAATGCCAATCATTTTATAAGTATGAGCTAACTTTTCAATGATGTTTCTTGAGATACGAAGGTAACAAACAGATGTTTCTTATGGCGCTTCTTCTGCCGCTTACGGATCTGTTTTCTGTGTTTTTGGCCATTTTGTATTCTTCCCAAATAATTTCATTTTAAACCATTACATTAGGGTTGAAGTTAGGCATTTAAAAACGTTACTCTATGTTGAAAACTAGACAATTTCCTGTGTCTGCTATTTCTTCAAAATTTTGCCAGACAGGCAAACGCTTAACACAATCTTTTACTTTTCAAAATTAGATATGCTAAAAAACGTTATGTCAAATTATTTGCTGTTACAAAATCGCTACAAAACTTTTTTCGTAATTCAGCCTGGCACGAGCTGGAAACGAGGCGAATGTGATCGTTGCACTTGCTTCAACAATGCTGTCCAATGCAAGCCCGTGCAGTGCCCTGCGATCGAATGCGACGAGGAAGCCGGCATGATACCTGCCAGCGTGGCTGGGGCATGCTGCCAGCAGTGCATTCCAACTACGACATTCCCGACCGAAGCGCCGACCTCAGCGTCGTCCACCTCCACTCCGGTCGTTTGTGATGAAAGTATGATTTTATGTGAATTGCTTCCACGACGGATTGTTGCTTCTTTTGTGTCTTAGAACAATCAACAGGCTCAAGCTAGGCTAAATAAACACAACGCAATCGCGACTACAATTTTTAATATTTTTACTTCATTTATTTGACATGCGTGCACATTTACTGAAATATATTTATTCCAGAAGGTTATGCTGTGGCGATGCAAAACTTTGATCAAGTCTTGTTCACTTCACGATAAACCATTTACAGCTACACCTGAACACGTTAACCCAAAAACAAACAAAAAACAAATTTTTAATACGACTGTCTCGATAGATGTTTTCTATTAGTTTTAATAAACATTTTTCGATCACAGACGAAGAGTGGGGCACTTGTACGTGCACGCCGACCTGCGACGAGATTCGCCAGAACATCACTTGCCAAGTGTCAATGGTGCAAGATCAGGATGGGAAGTGTTGCTCTTGCAAAGACAGCATGGTTCGCGATGACGAGACTGGCCAGTGCATTCCTGTCGAGTCTTGTCCTTGCGTCGACGAAAACGGTTTGAACGCTCTGTCGTTCGTTTGCGATCTTTAATCGATTAAAACAGGATGGGGAATGTACTTTACTTACTGGCAAGGGTCACACTCACATGCATTGCAGAATGTGGCTGGCGAGCCACAAAATTATTGATTTTATTGAACCGTACCTTTAAGGAAAATAGGAGGAAAAACTACGAGGAGATATTTATTTATTTACTTAGTGTCTAAGTATTCGCTTATCATCTAGTCTATTTTTTTACACAATATTGTGTTCTAACTTGCCAGCAAAAACTCTGATGTGGGCCACAGCAAATGTTTACGTTGGCCACATTTGGCCCGCGTTGGCCAGGCTTCCCACCTCTGGATGAACTCAAGTGTACAACTGCTTCACTGCACTGTGGTAGTTCAACCTGTTTTCTTGTTTACTTATCGATTTCATCACCGGAAGATTTCAGGGACGAAAACAACTGTAAACCGAACAGTTTCACCAACATGGTTGCAGTGGCTAAAGTCAATCAAGATTAAGGCAAGATTAACACAGCATGGCGCCCGTGCAACGAACTTCGCCACCAGCTTTCAGTCTTCGCACCCGCGTCTTACTCGTTTCTCTGCTGGTGCTATAAGCTTTGCTCTTTTCAGACAAATTTCCAGCAAAGTATCCAGTAACTTTCCTTACAAAGTATACAGTAACATTCCTAACTTTACCAAAATAAAGTACAATCACCCGGTAACTTCACCAAAGTGAAGTACAACTTCCCGCTAATTTTACCATGGTGAAGTGAGATGATACGCAAAACCAGAAGGTACGTGTTGCATTCAGATACAATTGCGAAGCCAAGCCGTAATGTCGCCTAAATTTTTGCCGCACTGTCACGCAAAAACTTGGTTTATTCGGAGCAATTCTGGCTTTATTTACTTTAAAGTAGTATCAGAAAACTTTCTACTGGTCACTCAATAAAGAAAATTACAGCTCTGTGTTGGAATTGGTCGAACAAATGTCAATTTTCCATTCGCTGCCATTGTTGTGAAAAACAGACCAGCATGTCTGGTTCAATTTTTTTTCTTTGTGTTTGCATTAAAACCTTTTAATGCCCACGCCGACCACTATGATGGCCGGTACATTTTTGGCCATAACTTTCGATTGAAAAAAAAAATTAAGTTTTTGGTTTGGGGTTCTTTGTGGGTGACGTCATAAGTGGGGGTGTTTTTGCGTATTTTTGGCTGAGTCCTGGGCTCCAACCAACGAGACATTTTTTGGCTCAAGTTGTTTTGGAATCTAGGTTATCATTCGAGTCTTTAAAGCCCTTGATTGGCTTTCTAGCATATCTGAAGTTTTGCTATCTGTTTTTTTGAGTTAGCTCTAAGTAGAACAAGGGAAGTTTTGCAAACGGAGAATGTCTCTTTTAATTTTGAGAAATCTCAAACCTTCGTAGCATACAACGACGTCATACGTTGACCCAAAACACAAGCTTTTTGGAAGGGCCCCCAAATTGAAATAGCCCAGAGCCCTAAACATGAAAAGCCCGAACTGGCGACCAGTTGAGGAAAGTTGCTGGGTGCTTTGCTGAAAAAATCTGTTGTGCACTGATAGGAGGGTGCAAAAGCCGGAAGTTGGTAGCGACGTTGCTCCCACGGGCGTCATGCTGAGTTCATCTTACCTTAATCTTCATTGGCGTGAGTGTCGCGAGTTGTGACTTTGACGCCAATTGGCTCCCCGCCGTTTTTTCAGTAGATTCACAAATAACATGTATTGGCGTCGAAAGTGTTCATTTCGGTTGAGTGGTGGCGTTGCGTTCATTTGACTCGCGCGTTTGTACAAAAAATGCCATTTGCCTCATGCTCATATTGGAAGTCGTTTACATATGTGTGACTGTCAATGTGTGAAAGCCAATGCCTTTCTGGGGAACGATTTTTCTGAGCATCTGTTGTTTGCGATGTATATTGACACATTGGATGCATTTTAAGTCATCACGCTACACAATGGATCTAAGTGTCAAGTTAACTATTATGGACTGGGTGGGAAATTGAAAGTTGTTCAAAGGCAGTTAACACTATGCAAATTTTATCTGCGTGTGGATAGGCTTCTTAAATAAGATTATTATTAGTCGCGTTTTTTTTTCACAACTAAACTGAGCAACTTATTCAGAAGGGGACTACTTTCGTCATTGAAACTATTAAGTTGAATAACATATTCCTATGAAAGCGATTAAGCTAACAAGAACACCAAATTTGTGAAATAACAATGTCTTACGGTGTGGGCAGGCAACCTTGTACAAGCTGGAGAAACGATCCTGACGGGAACTTGCACCCGCTGCGATTGCATCAATGCCAAACTTCATTGCGCCCAGTATTGCACCATTGGATCATGCGGTGTCGGAATGAGAATGTCTTTGGATCAAGACGGTTGCTGCTTTTGTGAAAGAGGTGCCAATTTCCGCAGAAGTAGAAAGCCAAGTTCAAGTTTTAGAACTTGTTGGGTTTGTTTTGCTTCCCAGTTTCATCACAAGCTTCCAGTCGCTTCTTAATAACACCTTGCACGTCTTTGTTAAAAAGCTTGTGTAGATGGGATCGCTAACATCTTTTGGCTTTACCAAACACCAGAGGATGCGCGTTTGTGGCAGTTTTGCGCTTTAGTTTCTAGTGTGAAATTTTATTCGATAAAGTTAGAAAACTACAGATTGCTTTTATCTTTTTTAGTAATACCGTAAAATATTTTTATATTTTCCAGAAATTGCAACCACAACACCACCTTCTACTACAACCGCAGTCGTTACGTCACCGGTTTCAGCAACGAGCAGTCCAAGCACAACGGTAAATTTTCTGTAATAACGTCTTTTTCGCTAACTATTGTTGTTGAATGTTGTGAGTTTACTGTTGCTATTGAGTAAGCGTATTGTTTTAAATGTAAGGTGCACTCCAAATGAAATTTCCCTGACTGCCGTGCTACCTGAAGTTTATTTTTTAAATACTTCACGGTTTTGCATTTTATCAAGGGAAGTTAATTTTCAACCAGAGACTTACGAGCTAGCACTGGAAGAAGCGGAGAGTTAGAGCTTCTTAAGTTCAGCTGTTTTGCAAATGCTGAAAAAATAAGGTTTTTGTTTCTGTGGAAAGGGAAATGTGCCAACAAAATCGTTGGGAAATTCTTATCCCAATGTCCAAGTAGATATATTCTTCTACATCATTGGAATTTTTTGTACGTATGTAGTGAAGGGCAAACCATGTTAAAGCAGATATGTATTTTTTGAAAAATATGATTGGCGTCAATTAAGCAAATGCACAAGGCTCCCCTGTTTTGTTCCGTAAAGTCTCTGCCCTATTCAAAGCCATGCTTACCGCTGTGACGTCACAGTAGTATTGTTAACGACACTGTAGCACAGCAACCCCGGGAACTTGATGTGTCGTACCTATTTTAAAGCGACTAAGGAACATTGCTGCTGCAGGTTGCATCGTCCACAACCCCGGGTGTAACGTGTGCTTGCATGGAGGGTACTTTCCCATGCGACAACTGCGAAAAATGTGTCTTGAACTCGACTCGATGTGACGGAGTCAGACACTGTGCCGATGGCAGTGATGAACGTCAGTGTCCTTGCATCTACAACGACGAAGTCATGGCCGTAAGTAAAGTTTGTTTTTGCACGTTTATGATTTCTCTTAAAATATCGAACTATCATGTATGTCTTTTTCAAATCAAATATTCAAAGTATTTTTACGTTTAGTTTTCAAGATAGTGATATGAAATGGTGAGAAAGATGGGCAAAAAAGGTTGAGAGAGGATTATAATGAACTTTTATAGCCTGAAATTGAACGCTATATTATTGCCACTGGTTTACTTCGATGCCATTTTCGTTGCAGGATGGGGACTTTTGGGTATTGAGCGAATGCGAGACTTGCACTTGCGAAAACGGACTCTCAGAGTGTACTAAAGTTTGCAAACTTCGGTGTGAAGTTGGTTTTTACTTGCAAACTTACGAAGATGAAAGGTAGCGCCCGACACTGTTTTTATATTGTTTTCTAGGGAAGTCTTAGAATTAAACTAAGCAACTCCATTTTTGACTTTACCCTACACGCGAAAATGTCACATTTACGTTTTCATTATTGTAACTGCAGTTATTAGCACAAATTCTCACTTTTCAGTGAATCACGTTTTGGATTTTAGTGCACCCAGCAGAGCAAGGATGATTATCACGCAGATTTTCCTACCTGTACTTGGTAAATCTGCTGCTAAGCACGATTTTATAAGTTTGACATTGTCAAGTTGTAAAAGTAGGAAGTTCTATGGTGGCCCATGCGTGCCACCCTAAAAAATTTTTGTTTGTGGCATTTTTTTCAAAAAAAACAAACAAAAAAAAAGTTTCAAAAAACTAAAAAATTTACTTTACTTTCGAAAACGCTTTCGTTTCGCAAATATTTTCTAAGTAAAAACATTTTCGCTTAAAAAATTAATTTTCGTTTCGGAAACACTTTCAATTTTGTTTGCAAATTAAAGTCTTTTCGTTTTCAAAAACAAAAACACTTTCATTTTGCAAATGTTTTCTAAACGAAATGAAAACATTTTCGTTTTAAAAATTATTTTCGTTTCGAAAACACTTTCACTTTTGTTTCGGAAACACTTCGCAAAATAAATCGAAAAAATCGCAGCAGTTTTGTGATCGTGGCCCACACGTGCCACCCTCCGTTGAGACCCCCCGTGCGTTTACTTGGACAAGGGTCACTGCCAATCAGCAAAATCGACACTGCCTATCAGCATCACAGAACTGTGTCGAAAACGTTGCCACAAGCACCCCGTTACACAATTGGAGATTATCAAAACTGGAGCAATTAGGCTACCCTTCAATTTTTTAATTATCAAATTTCTGCCCAAATTGCCAAAAACGTTGAAATTTGGCAGGCACACGTTGCAACTTTGACAAATGATCGCCAATAAAATTATTTAGGCTGCCTAAAATGACGAAGCAGCTTCTAAATTTTCAAACAAGGCTACAAAAATTACCATTCACTTACTCTAAGCCACAAGTTATACGTCTTATGTCACAAATCCCTCAAAGACATTTCCCCAAGGATAAGTTATCACAACAAGGAAAGACTCAGACTAGCCTACACGTACGCGCAATACGATCGCGAGCTACCGGAGCCAGACATCGACATAGAAGAATTTGCAAATCAAGCCTTCTCAAGTGGAAACACTGGCCCTCAACGGGTGTGGGCACGCATGGTACACGACCGCAAAACTTATGCGATTTTTTTCGATTTATGTTAAGAAGTGTTTTCGAAACAAAAGTGAAAGTGTTTTCGAAACGAAAATAATTTTTTTTAAAACGAAAGTGTTTTTGTTTAGAAAACATTAACGAAATGAAAGTGTTTTCGAAACGAAAGTAAAATTGTTTTTGTTTTTGAAACGAAAAGACTTTAAATGGCAAACAAAAGTGAAAGTGTTTCCGAAACGAAAATAATATTTTTTTAAAACGAAAATGATTTTGTATAGAAAATATTTGCGAAATGAAAGGAAAGTAAAATTGTTTTACTTTTTGAAACGTTTTTTCTCTTTGTTTTCTCAAAAAAATGCCAGAAACAAAATTGTTTAGGGTGGCAAGCATGGGCCACCGTTGAGTTCCTTGTGCCCAGGCGCACTTCTAGCCGTTTCCGTGACTCACATAATTCACTCTGCGCTGCGATTGATGCTATGTTTTCCAGGCAATTTTCGGTTAAAAGGGATTTTTTAGCGTTCAATCTTCAACTTTTTGTGACTACAAAATTAAAGAAAAAGCTTTCATGCAGATGTGTTACATCACCTTGCTTTGACGTCGCATGTTTTTGCAGATGCTGCAGCTGCGAGCTTGCTGCACTGACTACGTTGCCGTCGGATGTGACAACTACCACTGTGACTGCAACGAGCAGTGAAGCGACCACAACGGAAGTTGCAACAGTCACTACAACGGTTAGCATCTCGTCGGAAATAACCACCAAAGGTAGAAAAAGGCTTCCATTTTCATGGGTGATCATGTAGAACTTTTGGCGACATTTGGTGGTTCAAAGCCGTAAATTGCAATGGACCCCAAAGCATATACAATGTAAATCTGGAAAATGTGGCGTAAGGCGCCATGTAAACAACCAACTCTTAACCTCGGAGGGATCTAGTGCGGTTTGATTTACAGGAGGTTGCTTCCGTTTGGCTTAACATGTTTTAACCGGAATTAAAAAAAACGACTTTAAGCGTTGCTCATGCGCAGCGAACGACTTGCTGCCAATAGATTTCGTTACGTTTCCGATAACTGATCGTCAACACCCAATCTTGCGATGAAAAGAAATATTCAACTGCCAGTTCCTTCTGTGATCGCACAACCATCAAAATTAGAATTAGATGGTTATTATCGGCCAGTGGTGTGATTTTGTGTGTCAGGTCGTCGTTGTTGCAGTCAACGTTTCCCACGTTTGCCATATCATCCGTATTGTTCTGCTTGTGGAGGCGGTTACCACACTTTTCCAGCGAAAAATCGACCGTAACTACGTCCATTTGACTGAGACCTCGTGTGGCTATTGCGATTGATCCTACGTTTCAGACAAGGGTCGGATAAGGTTGCACGTGCATTTGAATATTTCACACGCTTTCAACATCATCCTCAATCTGTTTCAGGGCCCTGTGTTAGCCCACTGGGAATGGAATCCGGTGAAATTGACGATAATTTGATTTGGGCATCTTCTTTCCTACCTGAGAGAAATCCCGAATTCGGGAGGATCCGTTCGACCAGCGGGAATGATGGCGAGCCAGTCAAATCTTGGGCTCCGAAAGAAGCTGACACGAAACCATACTTGGAAGTCTCATTTTTGGAGCTCACCGAAATCACTGCCATATCGACCCAGGGAGGAGAGGACGGCGGATACGTGCGGCAGTACCAAGTCGAATACGCTGATAAAGAAGGAGTCAAGATGGTTGACCATGAAACATTGAACGAAGATGGTGAAATCACTCGCGAACCTTTGACCTTTGAAGGTATTGTGCAGTGCATTTGGATATTTCTGCTGTATATATACAGTGAAAATTGACAGCTGAATCAACTGGTTCGACATTGCCTTTGCGTTTTTAATTGCTAGAACGCAATGCACCAAGAAAAGTTTGCATCACATTTATAGCGGGAACTTTTTCTTCGCTACATCGCATTAGATTTGGTTTTGTTTTAGTATTTAGTGTTGCAACTTTAAGCGAAACAAGACGATGTAGTCAAGCTATCTGCCAACAATTCCCAGTGACATCCTTTTCCACTTTCTACCCCGGACCTGACAGATAAGACATCTGCGACAGATTAGATCCTTTGGGCCATGCTTTGGAGGCTGGGACTGCGCTAGAAAATTTGACTGAACTAAGTGTCTGTGTAACTTGGCACATTACTTTTTGCGATATTTACACCCTGAAGTTATAAAGGATCCTTGACGTGCATCGTGCGATATCACATGTTAATTATTAGGTGCGTTGCGTTTCATCATCATGTGTTCAGGATATATCAATCACTAGCTTTGCTACATCGGCTGTTGTTGCACTAAATCACGATTAAAACAATTCAAAACTGTTAACTGAATTTTATCTTCTGATCAAGCTGGGCACCTTTATGATTGATTTGCAAACATAATAAATTGTGAGGAAGATTTTATGAAGTTCAACCGGATAAGTGGCCAAGAGGGATAGAGCGGGTGCCACCGTAATTGATAAATTGGGTTCGAATCCAGGTCAAAACGGTGCTTGCTACTGAATTGGCCTGCCAGCTGTGCAGTAGCCGTGTCGCTCACGGCCAAGAGTAAACGGAAATGGGTGCCGTTGACCACTCGTGACACTGCAAAGCGAAAACAAATGAAATTCCATCTCTTAAACTCGCTAACCGTTTTGACCATTGTCAAGACAGTAGTAAAAATTTCAAACATCCCACTGATCGCCCAGTAAGCATTCTATATTGTAGAGGACGTACTTTGAAAACATCGGTGGAATGGCAAGCTTGAACGGTTGTTTTGTTGACTATAAGAACATAAATACGAAACGTAATCCCGTTCTCGCAGGTAACAGTGATGACTTCAGCATAAAGAAGAACCGACTCCCAGAACCGATCGTTGTGAAACTGATCAGAATTATGCCGATCGGGGAGAACTTGTCCAAGGTCAGCCTGCGTGTCGAGCTGTACGGCTGCGGGGAGGGAGAGACCACGACAAGTCAACCCCTGACGACCAAAGCATCGATCACTGAGTCCACCACCACACCTTTCTACGTTGAAAACACCACCACAGTTGTGAGGAAGACCACCGAACCATACACGACTGTAGAATCTTCCGGTAATCAAGTGTTTTGTATTTTCTTCACAAGGTGCGAGAAAAACTGTGGCATAGAAAAATCTTTCTTTTCACTTGGGTCAAAATAGGTAGTTGTCAATTTTTGGTGTTGTCAATTTTTAAGGCGAAGAAAATAAATACTACACCTGCGTTTGCGATTTGTCTAATATTTTAGTGATTTAACACTGCGGAAGTTTGGTTATGAAGATTAATGAGTTGAAGTTTTGCCCAACATCTCACTGGCACACTAAGAAACAACTGCAATTTTTGATTTTTGAAAAACACACCATAAGGAAGATTTGATCTAACTTTTTTTGTAGGTACAACAACTACAGTGAAGGTTGAAGAAACCACAACAGAAGTTGTGAAGTCAACTCCTGTTCAAACCACGAGCACCGGATCTGGTGTAACCACAGTCTCACCAACAACAAGCAAAGTGCCTGTAACAACGGTTGAAACTACCAGTGGAGGTGCTTCACATATAAAAACATGATGTAGCGAAGTTATACATCAAAACTTTGCTTGTTTCTGAGTTTGTATAAAACCAGTCTTTCCGAGTTTCCAAGTGCTCTGATCAATAAACGACCGTTTCATGAGAGAAGTGACTTGCAGCTTTAAAATTTTATGTTATTTTTTTTGCAGTCGTTGAAAAGACAACGACGGTTGTGGCTGCGACCACACCCGAGCTCTGTCGTCACGGAGCAGGAATAGAAGTAGGCTCGTCCAGTGCCATTGGCGTTGCTGAGCTGAGCGCCTCATCAACGAAAGAAGGAAGCTCTCCTGAGCATGGCCGACTTAATAGCGAATTGGACGGCTCTATTGTGGCTTGGTCTCCCGCTGTCAACGGTCCCGAAGAGTTTCTTCAGGTAAGTGGTGGTCAAATTTAATCCGAATAGAAATTTTGGTTTGTTGTCGGTGAGCTTGAATTGTTTTTAGCCTATGTTGCCGCAAGAAACCACTATTTCGCAAATATGAAAACGGTCTTGTCGATAAAGCTGATCAGGCTATTGCATATTGTGCTAAGCCTCTTGACAAAAATTGCAATGGAATCGTTTTTTTTTTAAGGGAAATAGTAGGTACCCGGTATGGACCTGTAGAGAACCGATTTCTTTAATTCTAGGGACCCGATGATAATTTTTTCTGATTCTAGGGACCCGAATCGGGTCCTTTTGTGCATTTTTTGATTATTTCGAAAACCAGCGGCAGCAGGATGATAGCTTGTACATCAGGCCCGTAGTCAGGTTTTAAGGATTGGTGGGGCAAAATACATTTTTCGGTGAGCAAGATTTTTGTTTTTATTATATGCTTAAAACAAATTTTTCTTGGCACGAAACACTTTGGGGGCACACAAATATTTGGGGGGACTTCCCCCGAAAGCCGCCCGTGTTTACGGGCCTGTTGTACGCAACAATGAAGCCACGTTTAAACTTGCCATGGCTGTTTGTGCCCAACGTCCATGGTTATGCTACGATTGCTGGCTGTTTTTCTTTCAATTAAATTCGTCATTTGCAATTGAAAACAATCTTTCAGCAATTGTGACATTAAGCATACTAGTTAGTGACACACCTGCGTGCATTTCAAATGTTTGCTTCGTTTTCTACTGTAGGTGACGTTCGAAGAACCGGTTGTCGTGACTGCAATTGTGATTCAAGGAGGCGGCGATGAAGGTTGGGTAACCAAATTTTCTATCAAAGCCAGCAAAGATGGAACGGAGTGGTTAAACATGGACGAAGATTCTTTAACCCGCCAGGGAAATCCCCTTGTTTTCGGCGGAAGCATTGACGGCACGAGCGTCAACGAGGTGAAACGATCGTCTAAACAAAATTTAGAGTGTTGCATACGGCACGAAAATACGTAATTACGTATGTCCGCATGGACAACAGTGCACAAACAAGTTCCTTGAGTATGACATTGCGAGCGTATAAAAAACGATTTCATTTTTGTTGATATTCCGTAAAATCTTAAACGTTTGCTCGATTAACGATTTCAAGCTGCTTGATTGTTTCGAAATATTGCAAAACGATTCGGCGGCACTTTTGTTCACTTACTAACGTCGCGTGACGTGCGCACGCCGCGTGCACAAGTTTATGAATACCGCAACAGATTGTTGCACCGATCTCGCTCCAGCGAAATGACGGCGTCTTATTTTTGATGCAGGTTGTCCTTCCATACCCTCTGGAAGCACTCGCTGTACGGGTCATTCCCATGGCTTGGCACGAAAACATTCGCATGAGGTTAGACCTGCTCGGATGTTACAAAGAGCTCGCCACAACCACCCTGGAAACAACCACGAAGAAGGAAATCATTACCACGACCACACGACCTGCGGTAAAATATATTTTGAAAACTTTTGAAAATGTTCACTTGATTTCCGCTGTTGCTAGAACGTTTTTGAAGTTTGTTAAACGTCTTGTGATCAGCTTTAAACACTGCGTAATGGAAATTAAAAAAGCATGATTTTGAAAACATCAAATGTAATGCAGCGAACAGTTAATGTTTTTCAGTGAAGAAAGTCTTTTGGTAACTCCACTAAATTTTGAGATGTATGCGCACAACGACAATAAGCATAACAGTTATACTGGGGAAGAAAAGGAAGTAGTAAGAAAAGAAAATGTAACACTTGCATCATTTCTGAAACTTCTTTAAAAATTTGTCTTGGTTCAAATTTTTAACACACTTTATTACTTTACCGAGCTGCAATGTAGCACAGTCAACAAGGAGTAGATGATTGTATTCGTATCCAGGCATTTGTGTAAGTCGTAGCAGCACAAAACGCAAACCTCTTCTCTGTTAATATTTTTTGTGTGCGTAGATGCGACATGGTCTGCTTCAGCCCAATAGCGATTTCCGTACAGTCGTAACTTCCGACATAAACAAACAATGAATCGCAACAAACAAACTTAAAAGCGTTTAAGACATGCTGTAGCTGTAAATGCGATTCTGGCACAGCTTGAAAAAATTTATGTCAAATACTTTTGATTAAAAGTTTCACCAATTTTGAATTGAAGAGAAAGTTGACATTTAACACGATTTGATTTTTTGAAAATTAAATTTGAATCCACATGTTCAGGACACTAAGTATTATTTTGAAATGCAGGCCCTTAGTCGGGTGTGATTTGATCGATGCTTATGTTATACCATAAGCATAGGAAGATACACCAGGTAAAAACGAAAATACGGAACTGAATTGAAATGGTTGTTTCGTTAAACATATATGTTTGAGCAAAGTGTGTATGTCAAAATGCTTTAACTTCAATACTTCTTTGCTATTAATCAACCCGTCGTACTTTCAAAATTGATAAAGCAGAGAAGCCGGGAACGCAGGTCACGGCTGTCACAGACTATTACCAAGTACAAGTTTTATTCTCGTGCTGTCGCCTGACAAATAAAAAGCTCACGAATTGCAGTGTAATTCAGCAGTAAAATGGAATGCTACTTTTTGGTTGAAGTATTTATGTGGTATTATTTTATGTGTGCTGAAAAGAGATTTCTAATTTTGACCGCAGAAGCTTACAACACCAGAAGAAGGCTTCACAACGAACTTTGTCGAAACAACTACAACAAAAGAAATTTTGCCAAGCACCACGGTTATTGCAACCACGACTAGACCTGTCACCTCCTCATCTTCTGTGGAGACGACCAGTGCTGGGTCGCAAACTACTGTAGTGCAGCAATCGACGTACCCCGGTTCAGTTGCCACGACAACTACCACCATGCCAGTCAGCGACACTACGACTGTGACTCGTATCGTCAGCACCGAAGCGCCCAAGGAAGGTTAGAATCAGAATAGGTTTCAATTCAAACGTTGTCGAACCGTTTTGTAGGTGTTGCGATGGTGAACCGCACCCAGGGTTTTACTTTATCATTAAAAGGATATTTGTAACCGCGATCTGAATCGTAACTTGAGACGCTTGCGATATTATGTACCTTGTTAGCGTTTGTGTTAGGATTTTTACAGAAAAATTTGTTCACAGATTCACTACTTAACGCGTTACCCTTGATGTGAAAGTAGTTCTCCCTACAGCTGCATGCTACTAATGCTGTTTCTAATCCGATTGGATCTCGCTGAAACTTGAAACTAAGTTTTGCCTTCAAACCATAGCATTCGGAGAGTATCGCGAAGCACTTATTAATTGCTAAGATTGCCTTCCAGACTCCGCGCGCGCAAAGCATACTACTACTGCTGCTTACCTGCTCATGCTGACCTAGCTCAGTGGTTCTTAACCTAGGGTAAATTTACCCCTGTGGGTAAATTTCAGCTCCCAAAGGGGTAAATTCATTTAACCATAAATTGCAGCAAATGTAAATTTTTATAAATCATTCTAAACTGTAAGATTTTGTTAATTTCGTATTTTTAAGAAATGAGCAATATTAAGTGTATTTGGGGCAAACTCGGTAACCTTGTTTGATAAAAGGGGGTAAAATATGTGAAAAAATTAAAGAACCACTGCTTGCCTCACCTACTCATGTAAATTATTTTTCGGACGCGCTTTGTCAAGCAGTCCGATGTAAATCTACGTAAAGTTTGTAGGAAGGGTTTTGGCCAGTTTGACCCATGGTCACTGGTCGCGTGAAAGGAAAACAGTACGTACGGGAACCATTGTCCAATTTCGGCAAAAAGAGTTTGCGCGTATAGGTGCACGAACAAGCAAGAAGTGCCAGAGCGCAGGCCCCGGCAAGATAAATTGAACCAGCCGATTTGGTGCGTATGGCTCCTGTTCAATTGTTGGTCGTGATAGTGAAACTGTAAAGGGATCGGGCGTGGATGGGGATTCTGTCGAGACTCTACTTTTTCACAGCACAAACATTTCCTTCGGGAAAAGAATTGATCTGGTTGTCAGCTGACCAGTTTGTGATGCTCCATTAGCCAAAAAATATTTCCACACGCTTCCTAGTAAACACGTTAACATTTTGCAATACTGCAGAACATTGTATCTGGAACAGCGGGCCCTGGATTGCTTTACCAAAAGGAGGCATGTTTGAACGTCGCCACTGTGCAAAATATCAGTTTCTCCAAGCGCAATGCGTCGAAATAGTTTGCCGAGTGGCGCTTGCGAGACATCAAAGTCGATAGCAGATTAATCATCAGGCAAAACAATCCCTGCTGTACCCTCAAACTCAACGCATGCTTCAGCTCAGAACAAGCGTTGCCTTCACTAAATGCATCAAATCACCTTCCTCTTGTTCATGACGCACAGTATAACGCAATCAAACAACTTGGCCAAGGGTTGTTGTAAACCATTCGCCCACTTTGGCCAGAGTTTACCGAACGTGCCAGAAAATTCCAGAAGCATTCTGAAAACAACATATCTACATGTTTGAAACTAAGTTGCTTCTGTTGGGTGTAGAGTCGCACGCCCAGAGCAGAAAAAGCCTTCGGTCTTCAACCGAACTCAAATAACTAGCGATTTCACTGAATTTTTTAGGTCTTTAGTATGCCTACTTTGCAAAATTTCTTTGGGAAAATCCTTTGCCTTTTCATAAGAAACTTTTCTCCATTTTCTCAACAAGCTTTTTTTGCTCAGGACAAATGAGCTTGAGAATGACAGCTCAATTGTTAAAAAAGCAGCCTCTGCGCATAAAATGCTTTAGATAATCCCGGTGATATTGGGCAAACTTTTTGCCACTATAGACGAGGTTTCCCAGGGAGAAATTTCCCGAAGGAAAACTGACGAAATAAAACCTATTGTTTTCTGCAATTAAGATGTTCCTTCATACTTAAGCGCTAGCGCAGACATCGCCAATTCTTGATTAAGTTTGGCTGAAGCGCTGATGTTTTGACGCGGTTCGTTTCTCTACATTATTACACAAACCAACACACACAACTTATTGTTCCTGTTTCCAGAATGCACATGCGTTTGCGACAGCGACTGTGACGGCGTACCAGTGGCTGAGTGTGATTCTGCTGAGAAGTGTTCTACCGACAGATCGTGCACTTGTCCTGCTGGAACCAACTGGAACATCAACTTGCTGCTGTGTATGAGGCCATCTGCCAATGATTGTCCGTGTGAAGTGGATGGAAAGAAAATGGGACAAGGTGCAAACTTTTATTTTTCATATCTTTGAAAACTTGGTCAAAGAGCAATGCGACCACTTGACGGTTTTCAATATACGGTATTAAATTAAGATTCACTGAAAAAAACGCGTGCTGATTAGGAGAAAATATTGTTTTATTTCAGGCTGGGTAATGGAGTCGGAATGGTTGGAAGAAACTATGTTCTCTCCTGGTGAAGAGTGGACCAAAGGTGAAGATGAAGAACTGCCACGAACCACCAATATCCTTGGCGAAATTTCAAGCATAGACGGAACTTTAGCTGTTGATGAAACATCGGGAACGTTTTGGGATGTCAATCCGAGGGGTATTCATTTCTCATTTTTAGCAACCTATGCAAATTTGATATTCTTGATTTATGACGTTGACTGCACTTTGGCCATTTTATGATTGGCTTTGCTATAATTTGGCGACTACAAAAGCGCAAAAAGTATTCAGTTTGTTTGGATGAGAAATATGTATGCACGTGCAGTTTTGTCTCCTCTGAACACAATTGCTGGTGTTAAAAATTTCAATCTCCTCAGGCGACGCCTTCAACCGTGACATGCAGCTTGATTTGAGCACCGAGTATCACGTGACCAAATTCAGAATCGACTGTCGTCTTGCTGATGCTTTTGACAACGTTGATGTAGCCGTTACTTTGCTGGTATGTGAAGGGAATTTTGGCAATAAACAAACAGCTTTGCCTGTTTTGAGAAACTTTTTCAGAGTTAGTGCTGTTTACTTACAGTAATACGTTTGGTCAGTTTCGTAATTGCTATTTTACTTGACTACTAAATTGCATTTCAAGTATGTTTTTAGTGCTATCTTCTTTCCGATTGCCTCTAGAGTCGTTGCACAAAAAGTTATTTTCTAGCTGAGTGAGGTCCAGACTGATCGACCGAATCGCATTTGTTTTACCGATCTTTGATTTTATTTTTTGGTCGTTTTTCACTTGTGATATTTGTTTTCCTCACTTATTTTATATTTATTTTATTAACTGTAAAAGAAAAACAAAAGTGTATGAATTTTTCCAGGCTTTGGAAACGCAGGAATTCGGAGCCGTAAAATGGGTGGAACAAGCAAGTGTTGGATGCAAAGCCGGCGAAGAGTTTGTCACCGAAACATCAGAACCGTTTGACACGACATCTCGTCGTTTCCGTGTCCATGTTTTGGGAACACCTGTGACAGAAGATGGAGTTTCTGAAAACAGGAGGAAACCACAAATCGGAGACATTGCACTGTTTATTGACGGTTGGTCTCTGACTAGGTTGAACGCTTTGTTCCAGCTACGGTGTTCAGCATTTCATATACGATTGCCAACGTTTTCGTCTTTCTAAATATTTTTCTCTCATATTCGATTGGCGAAATTGACATTTGATATAGTCTGCTTTGTGACATAATTTTTCCTGTCTGATTTTTGGCTTTTTAATGAATTCGTGTGTTTGCCATAGAACCCCTGTCATGGCCTGAAGGTGACTGCTCGTTGTGCAACTGCTCTGCTGACGGTAGCACACAGACCTGCGTCAAGTCCTGCAATCTGACACCGAAAAAGTGTGAAGAAGAAGGAAAAGTTCTTATCGAAGGCAGTCAAGGTACAAGTTGCCTTTTCATTTGTGGAAACTTCCATTCCAAAACATTGTTTTGCCATCTGCTGTGTGGCAGAGATTTTGAAACACACTCCCTGGGTAGCGGACTTGGTCCTATTCCTGGTCGGGCCACACAAGAGGTTCTAGAAATGTGTCACCGAGCTTTCTGATAACTAGCTGGATGTTAACGATTGGAAAGAATTAAAGGTTTTTCGTGTTGTTGCGACGTTGCCTTACCACAGCAGTATCATTCATGAAGAAAGTAGTCGCTGGATACGCGGCCTTGTGTAAGTGCAGATGAGAGCATGGAAACATCTTGTAACTCTCGAAAGGGAGCATAAATGGAGATTGACGAACGTTTATTGGTTTATCTTACTTTGATATGGAAGCAAAGTAAATCCACAATCGATTTTGTCAGAGCTGTGTTGCGTCATGTGTTTTTGACCAACAGTATCGACCATGGTTGCTAATGGTCTGCAATAATTATGATAATTTATAGTCCGATGAAACTTAACATTTTGCCACAAATGCACAATCCGTCAAAATTTCACCAACAAACTACTCATGTCATCAAATATTCGCACTCGCATGCAGATCGTTTCATGTATTTTGAAATCTGGAAATTTTGGAATATTGTTTCTTCTTTCAGTCACCGTAAAGTGCTGATTAAGAAACACTTTTAATAGGAGAATGGCAACCGAGATCAATTTACATGATATTTCCACTTCACTGTCTGTGGAAAGAAACCCTTTCTCAGCACAGAATCAGACACTAAGATCTTACAGAGTATATATTTCGCCTACGAAGTAGGCATTATCAGCTCTTATTCAAATAGAATCAATTTTTCCACTTCATATCTTTTCGAAGCGTAATTTTCAATGCAATGTGTTTGTCTGAAGTTTAAGTTTTATGTTCATTCTTAATTTCATGTGCATATTGTCGGTGCATATTCTGTGAACATATTGTCAACACATTCTGTGATTTTTAATGACGCCACTGGCAAGTGTACGCACCTCTCATGAAATATGAAGTCTTCGCAACTTATTAAGTTAAATATAATCTTCTAACAGTTGTGGCTTTTGAAACTCGTTAAACAACACGCTCCGTTTGCTGCAAGCTGCGCACAGCCTGGCACCTGCAGACCTAGCTTTGTTTTCAGCACTTTAGATTATTGGTGGTCTTTATTTTGTTTTCAGCGTTTCTCGTCGGTAGTGTACAGTCTTACATATGTTTGTGGCGCTTTCGGCGGGACCAGTCGTGCATGAGTTTGCTTTCAATTTTTTGCGCCACCGCGTCCTTTGACTTTGAATTGCTTTCTTTGCTTAAAGTTGCTTCACTTCCGATTGAAAATGGATTAAGAACGTTTCTCAATGCGCTGATGATGATAATTTGCAATGCACTGATGGTGATAACACGAATTATCGAAACGTTTGCAGTATGTCGTTTATATCGTTTTCATTAGCCGTGATCTTCATTATAAGGATTAAGAACAATCCGATGCGTTTGGAAATAAGCCATGAACAGTTTTTTAAACCTTTTCAGTTTTCATGAAACCTCCTAACTGGAGTTTGGTGCGACAACAGTAGTTCAACCTTTCTTTCACGGTCTGAGTGCTGGACGAAAGGTTTTATAATTGTATTGTGTATAACCATTGCAGATTCCTGCTGTGCGTGTGTGCCATTGGAACTAACAACCACAACGTCAACCACAGGTAAAATGTTTTGATATGCGATTACAAATATACGTTGTTTTGCTAGCATGCTTAAATAGGCAAATAAAGCTTTTTTTACGTCTCGCTGTAATTAAACAAGTGTATGCTACTGCTTTTTAAGTCGTGCTTAACTGTGAGTTTCAAATTGAAGGAACTCGTTGTTTGCGAAATTACTAAGGTTATACAAAAGAGCAGTAGCTCTATTACACAAGTTGATTGCAGAAAGTTGTTTTGTACTGTGGAAATTTGCGTACATGCGTCATCAAACTGTACGTACATCAAAATTGCTTTTTCTACTGCACCGCGTTTGTGTGTACCTGTGTTTGTGCCTGAGTTAAATCATCTTGAGATTTCATGAAAAATATATAAGCTTTTAAAGTTTGTTTCATATTTTCTGCTGTAAACCAATCTTTCTTACTGTGTTTTGGTGTTGGACGCCGCGATGATGACCAAAAACACAAAACTCTGTAATAGTGGCCAAAGTCAAACACCCGCAATTTAACAGAAATGATAGATTCAGTATTTACTTTTCATTTGGTTTGAATTTTCTCTGCTATGCCTAAGTCTTTGATGTCTCAGAACAGTAGCTATAGAAGCCAGTGGCGACCCAGAAATTCAACTCCCAACCGTCTGGATTTTCCAGAAAAACCTGAAACGGTAGGTCGACATTCCCATAAACAACCTGATCACACCCCTCGAAATCTACTCAAGAATGTTTATCCAGTCAAAAACTCCACGTAAGACTAATTAACCATTGAGGTAGACTCTGCAGGAAAACATACTTCATTTGGGGCGGTCATACGTTTCATGTTTATCAGTCGCAATGATTTAAACAACTTAGGGAAATAAACACAACTGATATAAAACGCACTACATGCAGTGCAAATTGCATTCCAGGTACCCCAGGGGCGGTTATGTACTGCAAATTGGTTGCTTTTGCTGTGTTCATGAAAATGGAAGAAAAATCGATACGGGCAAAAATGCGTAGACAACGTCCATACTTCTGGTTTCGCCGCTAGATTTAAATTTAGCAGCAATACCGGAAAAATCTTTGCAATCCAGTTGGTCAAACATTTTTAAACGCAATTCAAACTATCATTTTAATTTAATGCTTTCCGAACATCTACATATCCTGCTGCCTTATGCATCAAAACAGTGAATTTGATTGTTTTAAGGAAGGTTATGCTTGAGTTAGCATTTACAGACAAAGAAACACGATTCAGTTGTACAATATTTTTATTCTTGAGCTCAAAACGGGTGTAAGTCCATTTTTGAAGCAACGCAATTGTGTAGAAATGAGTTTGTCCTATTTTGTTGTTGCGCATTGGTTTTCTAAACACTGAACAGGGAAAATTAAAGCGGCATTGACACAGTTGACGCTCAGGTGGTGCGCAACGAAGGGGAATTTTGAACATTCATTTTGGCATTAGCCAAGTTGGCTTCTCGCTCATGTTTTGGTACGGAGCGTAAAACTCACAGGTGAGCATGCGCTGGTGGGTGCACCATGCTGAAGCTTTTACCGAAGGATCAAACTACGAAGTGTCCAAAGGGGCATGATAATTAGTTCAAAATAGACAAGTCAGTCCTAAGAGTACCTTTAGAATACACGGAAAAGTCACAATATTTTTACTACGCGAAGGCGGAGTGATCACTTTGCCTACTACTCCAAGCCTGGTGACTTCCAGCTCGACTGTGAGAGTGACAACAACTGCGACGGTCACGAAAACTACAGAAAAAACAACAACAGGAACAACAGGTATGATAATGCAGTATTGCAGCTGTTGAAAGACAAGTAGGAAGAAATATTCTGTTCATCATTAGGTTTGAAAGATTTTGAAAAACACCATGCAGTCTACACAATCATTTCGTAGTGATAACGTGCAGCGTGTCGATACGTTATGTTGTGCAAAGCAAAATAACGGAACTGCAGGAAGTTTTTCAGAATTGCCGTAGTTTTTCAAATTTTCATATTTACTAAAAAATTTATGCATGTGCTGGTTCCCAAGCCATACGTGTTTCGTTCAATTCATGACGATAGATTGTCATCAACGACCAATGACGTTTTTCAGTTTGAAAGATGAAAGCGACGAAGTATACCATGTGACTATAGTACTACCTTTTTTGCCTGATAATTCATTACAGAGGCTCCACTTGTTTGGAAAACAATTAAAAAACAGCGAATAAAAGTTGCATACATACCCTTAACAGCAAATTTTAGGGAAAATGTTGCAAATCTTCAGCCAACAAATTTTCAAAGTTTTCAAAACCAGTTTGAACACACATCGTTTGGAAGCTTTCAACGACAAACAATGAAAAATTGTATCTTCTAACTTGTGTTTCTCTAATATTTTCTGCAAATGAAAATTCATGTTTTTCTGAAGACCTACACTAATACCAACAAAACAACAAATCGCAAACGACAGAAATATGTGTTGATGTTGGGACAAACCGTTTGTTTTCTTATAACACCTTCACTTATACACTGATCTCAAAATAGTGCACAGATCTTGTCATACGCGGCATGAAAATTGAATACAAAACTTTTAAGATTTTAGGACAATTTTGATGTGAATTGCATCCCTCATCAGATTCTAAAAGACGGTCAGGTCCACCTCTAATATTGAAACATAATACCCAGTGGCGGATTAAGGGGGGTGCTGATGGGGCTGCAGCCAGGGGCCCCCAATCCCTAAGTAGGTAAAAAGTGTAATATGTGAACAATACACAATACGCTGTAAAAGGTACCATCGCCAACTGGAACTAATAAGTAGGCGCTCTGTGCTCACTCAATGAAATTGCTTCGTTGACATAAAAGTAGATAATTCTTTGGGGTGTGGTGTAGCCGGCACTCACTTACAAGTTAGTACTCCAGGGTCTAGAAAATCAAGGTGCTTCATGCGCTTGTCTTATTTTAGTTTCCGATGCGCATGCGGTATCCACGTTATTTGAACATCGGTCCTGCAGACAGCCCCGAAGGAAGCTGTGAGTTTGTTAAGTGGTGTCAAGTCTCCCAACAATGGTGAAACTAATTAGATCTTAGCTTAGGATAATAAATCATGGTGCTATAAGGCAGGACTGCCAGAGTTGGTATACACGTCACGTATATATTCGCGTGTACTTTCATGTATTTGTGTGTTCTTTGTTACTGCGATGCATGTTTGAAGTCTAGCGCGTTGCGTGTGGGAGTGACGACCTTACGCAATACACCATGTCAACTGGTAGTTCAATACCAATTCTGGTAATGTTTACTTCCAAGATGCTAATTTGGACATTTTGGTACAAACTACGTTTATGTGAATCGCCATTATTTGGTACAATTATTGACAACTGACTTAAAACAGAACAAACGAACGCAATAATAAAAAGAAAAGTCGGCAGGTATTGAGTTACTTGAAACGTTAACTAACAACAAGAATTAAACCGTATCAAGCACGTCTTAGTTCTGTTCACATTTCGTTCATGTAACTCTAAGCTTGCTCACGCTAAACGCAATGACTCATTCGATTTACGACTTTAGTACATCGAAAGATGTGCTTTTAGTTAAGAATTTTGTTGAGTGCCATTTTATAGTCTAAGTGCAGCAGAAAAATAAAACAATTGAACAGTGTTATATCTTATGAATGAACTTAAAACCATACAGGGTACGAAATAAGTGAAAGTGCGTTTCGCAACAGTTATTGATAAGTGAGTGCCTGCTCTTGAACTTACTAACAGTCTTACTGATTTGTCCGTGACTGTGAACAGGAAAATGAAATACTGAATTGCAATGAGTACAATTATCATTTTTACCATATCAACTTATGATATATCAAACTGGGCTATTATGGTAGGAAAGGTTAAATTTTGGTTAGTTTAGTGCTATTTTGGTCGGTAATCTGGCATGGAAAGTTGATTTTTCTGAGAATAATTTTTAAAGACAATTTCATGTACCTCAAAAATGTCATTTGGATATATATATATACAGTGGAACTCCGCTAGCAAGACCACCGGCAGGACGGCACTTAATTGGTCGTGTTAGGGGGTTGGTCGCATCAGACATGCATTCCAAAGGTTTCATATATTATCGCGATAACTTCATTTCTACAATACTTTCCTTGATCAAAAGTTATTCAGCTTTTCCTTACGTGTTGCTATGGCCTATGGTTACTGTACTATAAAATCACACAACGGAAAAAGTCGATATCGACAGTACAAATTCCAGAAGAGTTTACAGTATGAGTTTGTTACGTCACATTGGCACATTATGCGCTTGCACTCACGCCTAAAACCCTGTATCCACGATGCTTCAGGACAGGAGTGGGGCACCTTTGGCCCGCGTGAACATTTTGTATGGCCCCGCATAAGATTCATGGCCCGCAATTAAGAAAGGGCCCCTTTCTAAGTTTCAGCCAGGGGCCCCACACAACCTTAATCCGCCGCTAATAATACCCTTCACGCTCAGATAATACCCTTTATGCTCAGGCTTGTTCAGCTTTGCGCTTTCAAACCAATGCGCTTAAACATTATTCAGAACTTTGTGACGAGAAAATGGGAATGGAGAACCGCATCGTTCCTGACGACGACATTCGAGCATCATCTGAAAAACCAGAACGCGAGGCAGAAAAAGCGAGAATATCAACTGACCTTGGCATTTCAACCGATGCTTGGTCGCCGCTAGATGATGATGAACAACCGTACTTGGAAGTT
>JGI24021J15306_10000135_pt1 | contig 40005 bp, 24 predicted proteins | sample Ectturendosymbi1_FD_15306 | JGI IMG/M metagenome (IMG submission 15306)
AACATGCGAAATNTGCCGGCCACTTCCTCTTTGACACATTTTTCTTTTTGCGAGGGCCACCGATATCGATTATTATCGGTTTGCGTCGATCAGAGTCCGCCAGCCGCAACGCACTTTCAGCCTTATATTGTTTTCCATGAACCCAGCGAGCCGCTTAATCCGATAAATCGTCTCGCGCATCGATCCCGGCGCACGGGCCAAGTGCTCCTTCGGGAAAGCAGAGCGCAACTCGCCCTGCCGCGGCGAAAACGCGTCGTTGAGATTTGGACGATTATGGTCGAAACCCTCCGGACGCCGCGTGCTGCCAATAGCCAGGCGAGTGCGCACGCCAGGGGGAAAAACCCGAGGCGTCCCTTGTCATAAATATTCATGCTAAAATAAAGCGTCGCTCCTGCCATAAGCTGCTGGTTTCACTTTGCGCTCCATGCGTTTGTGCCAGCCATATCTAGACACCTCTAAATAATAACTGAACGACGTCAGGCCACAAAACGATAACGTCAGCAAATTCCTTCACGCATGAGAAAGCACAAAAAACATCAGACCTCTGTTCTTGGCTTGTTGTTGCTCGTAGTCTTTCTTGCACACCAGGCGGCGGTCGTTGAGCAAATAGAACTGATCTCCTGTATTCAACTGGTTGTTGCACATGAAACATCGGAAACACTTCATGTGATACACACTGTCTTGAGCCTGTCGTACAACTTCGGTTGGCGGGACCGCTCCTTTGCAAGCTGCACATTTTGTGCCGTGACGCCTGAAAAAACGAAATCACCCACGGTTTTCATCGGTTTATTTAATGAATTGCGGCAACGTCGGTGGAATTGTACAGTAGTATTTGCAACGATTTATGCTGGTGATCCACGGAGGTGGTTGCGGTTGTTTCAGAAGGTAACTGAGCTGGCAGGCCAAGGTAAACAAGATTGAAAAGTAATGAGTACCTGCGTATATGCTGGATGGGTAACGTGGCTTCAAAAAAATATAGGAAAGAATGCCAACCGATTTTACCGTGTCGGTAAAGGAAGAGAGAGACACGATTGTTTAAAGAAAATGAAACTTTTGGTAAAAAATAAACTTCATTCGGCGCAGGTACATCAGCGCAACTGGTTGGAGCAACCATAGAAACCTTTACAGCAAAGAGTTTTTGAGGTAAAGCGAATTCCTATAATGATCTCTACATCCTTTTCATTGGTTTTGAACACCACATTAGGCCAGCCTTTCCGAACCGGGTGTTCCAGGAGTCCTGGGGGTCTGAAACAAGATTTGCAGGGGTCCGAAACGCGATTTTCGAGGGTGACAGTTTGTATGTTCTTGTTGAATGTACTTTTTTCAAAATAACCAAATTTGTAAAAGCTTGCAAGTGCTATTACTCAAAAGAACATCATTCAGCCTAAATATTCCAGGTAACGTTACTAATTTAACAAATTAGACTGGTAAATGCATGCACTGCTATTTCTGTCTCACGCTGCGGTTGCCACGCTGAGGATGGCCGGTGATGCGATTGTGACGTTTAAATGTTTATGGCACAATTGTGGCGAGATTGTTGTTTGATGCTACAGAACTCGAACATTTCTGGCGTTCAACTATGCAAAGTTACCAGAAATTGAGTACAAAAGCCTTGTCTAGTCAAGTGGTCTTTGCAACAACACGTTTGTGGGAATCTGGATTTTAATTAAAAAAAGTTTTGGAACTGTTTGAATCCCTCGAATTTGCGCGCGGCTCTAAGTAATTGTGTACCAAGGTGTGAATGGATAATTCTAGAGAGGCAGCCACAAAAAATCATTAAGCTTGCTTCTAATGGGCAGTAAGATATGAACGTTAAACAATACGACTGAGTATTTTCTGTTGTTGTCAGTAGGCCTACGGGGGGTAAAATGATTGTAAGTTGTTTTTGTACCTAATATCTAAACATAATTTTGAAAACTTTGGGGGAGAAATTGCCAGGTTGCGCCCCCATGGTTACGGGTCTGGTTACCAGTAGTAATTAAAACAATGAAGATACTACAAAATTGGACCTTTTCGTGATTTCTACCGTTTTTTAAACGAGGGGGTGCGAATGCCATTTTGTTTTTGTGAACAGGATGCCAGCTTCAAAAAGTTGGCAACATGTGCATGAGACTGTTACGCTAAGTGATGATTCAAAGTCCTTTTCAGGTTGATTTCAGAATCAAAACTTGTGAACATTTTCTTTTTACCTCTAAAATGATTTTGTATTGTCCAAAGAGTTAAAAACGAAAGATTTTATGTTGTGTGTACTTGTAATAAGCTTAAAATCAAAACTATTCTCAAACATCCAACTCGCTGGACTACGGTTGCGCGTTGTTCCATAGTCAGATCCACTTCAAAGATAGGCTCAACGCATAACCGCGTTTGAATTAAAAGGCGTTCTAACATGTTTGAATTACGCAAATTAACAACCATTGACAGTTCAACAGCAGGCCCCTTCTGAGAAAATTAGGTAAAACTGCTGTTTCGCTAATTTATCAACTAATTGACTGAATGCTATTGCCTGGCTCCCTTTGGGTCCAGTGTATTTTTCTAAATAGAACAATCCTGCCAACGGCTGGGTCCTTATAAAGTATTTCGTTATGTTCAGTTTCATAAACGTTTTATTTCCAAACAAGCCTAACAGTTTTGATATCGCCAAACGCATTTACAAATTCACACATGGAAGTTTTGTAAATATACTGTACTTGCTACAAAAATGCCAAAAAGACATTATCCTAATTTCAAGAATACTTTCAAGAAAATTCTGCAATACTATCATCCGGTCAACAAATAAAGTGGATTTATAAAAAGGATGAGCTCAAACTTTTTAACATGCATCCTGTTGATTGTGAAAGGCTTCAGAAAAAGTTAACGAAAAAGCGAAAAGTCAAACGCTTAAGCCAGAAAGCATGCAGAAACTAACTTGAAGAAGTCTTCTCTGCAGTACACGAATTTTCCTCTTGAGAAACACTTCTCGCTGAGCTGACATCCGCAATCGGCGCACTTGAGGCAGTCAGCATGCCAAGGCTTCTCCAAAACTTTCATTATGAAGCGATCGAAGATATGAAGATTGCATCCGGTACAATGCGGTAACTGAGCTGTAAGAAACGAGAACACCAACTACCAGTTTATGCTGGTTACATAAATTCATGATTTATGACGTCTCAACTCGTTATCGGGTAACTTTCGCTCAGAGTATGGCGCTTAAATGAAAGCGAACATTTTGCGATGTAAGTACACAGTTAATCACTGCGGGAGTTGCAAAGTGTTGTTGTAAACTGAATAGAAATTTTCATCTTTTTCACTACTCTAGAAACACTCTTTTTTTGGCAACGGTATAACTTTTCAAGCTTTCAAACATACTTCTGTGATGGTGAGGATATGACCTCAAACCACTTATGTGTTCGATGAAAGCTTCAATAGGTCTGTGCAGCATCAATATCTTTCTATCACTATCTTTCAAGTCAATATCCTTACAGCTATGCGGAGATGGTTAAAAGACAACCTAGACAATGCATTTTCCACGTAAAAGGGGTCTTATAATTCCACAGATTTTACTTACAAACCATCAATCGGTCCAACTCACTAAGCTCTGGAGCTAGAATTGCCTCAGGTAACTGTTGGCGATTGCAACTCAAGCCTTCAGCTTTTCGTTGCAGAATCGCTGACACTGCGTACACGTTTTCTGTGCGAGTGACGGCCTTTGGCGAATGAGAAAGCAGTTCGCCAGCAGGTCCTTTCGTGTTTTCGTCCATGACCTTAAGCACATGCCGGGGCATTTGAAGCGGCTGCGAATGAGCGGCGCAACTGCAGCTCGTCGAAGAGTCCATCAGCTTTTCCTCAACCCACCGTTGAACGAACAACAGCAACGACAGAATGAATCAAGTCTCTTTCTGGAGTGACTGGTTATAGACCGCGCGTACCTTTCTTTTCAGCAAAGTTTTGCACTTGTCCTGCCGCGCTTTAGATCTGACAGCTGATGCGTTCTTTGATCAACGGAAACAAATTAGCGCAGTTGAAAGGTTTTAGTGAGAGTGAACAAAATGTTGTGTGTTTTCTGACCGGATGTCTGTCTGGCATTGCATGTGCCCGGCTCCTTGCTGGACAGATTGTCGACAATAACCAGCCACAGTAGCAGAGGTGCGAAAGTCGCGTTTTGTGGACGGACGGCGGTTGTNNAAGAGCGNCGACTTTCGCAGCTGGACTGTTGCGCGTTCGCCGCCACGCGATTTCAATGCGTCGGCAAAAACCACCGCCGAATGCAAATATCCGATTCGATTCGACCCATGCTTCTAAGCAAACATCACGCAGGAGAGGGTCTAAAGTCGGCGCTGTGGCGTGTTGCTGGTGTGTTGCTGGCGGGAATGACGATATATGGAGCCTCCAAGTGATCCGACGCTTTCCAACGCGCTATACGTTGAGCAGAGAGTTAACAAAATTTTCGGGAAAAAAACATAATTTCTCAAAATTTTACCGATTTCAATCAGTCTACGTCGGGCTGTTGTGTTTATTTTCATGAATGGGTGTCCACCAGCAGAATCCACATCACTTGCGTTTGTCCTTTCAGTCACTGTGTTGTCCACAGTGTGACAACACCGGAAAAATCTTCGTGACTATTTTCAAGATAGTGCTTATATAAGTAGTAGAAAATGGAACGGACATTGTACAACATAAATGCGAGTAACGGAACTGTTTCCTTTTCTGTGTGAGAAAATGTTTGTATGATACAAAATGCCAAACACGATGAAAGCCGAGCGTTTTACGCCGGTTATTGTAATGAAACATCAGTTTGCCTAACCGTGAAACAAATTAAAACGCAACCTGCTTCTCGGCGAGTAAAGAACGCAGTTGCAAATGATACCTGCACAGAAACTGCTGTTGCATAAAACGTTTTTTCACAGTCTATTATAGGCTTTGCCACTCCATCAATTTTTTAGAAAAAACGAAAGAGTCTTTTGCTAAATGAGTTATTCTATACACAGTGTGTAACATATGAGCAATACTACATACTGTTTAATAAAACTAATGCAGCACTTTGTTGCAAAGGACAGAAATAGCAATAATTAGAGTTGCTTGCTTGGCAAGACGAGAGAGGAACGCACGGTTAAAAGCTTCCATAGAAAATGATTAAAAATTGACAAGGGCACCGACCTCCACCACTTTTCCCTTTTTCTTCATGAAACCACTGGTCAGTGTGGAGTATGCCGCCACCCTGCCAACTGCAATTCGCACGCCAAAGCAAACTACGAGATAAAGTCACCGGCAGCGGCCAAGCCATGAATTTTGAATGACGTTTTCTTTCCTAATGATAGAGGCTTGGGTGGAATAGTTTGCCCCGCGATCCCATCGCGGCTTTTACGTCTTGTTAGGACGGTGTGTGCTCAGTCAAAATAGAGCGATAGCCTATCGTTCAGCTAAACCTTGGTGTAAGTGATGTTCGCTTTCACTTTTTCCAAAAATGTGGATGCCTGTGTGGAGTGATTACACACTGTCAGAAACAAATGCAATTACAGCGAAAACGCAACACAATTGCCGAAATTCTAATCTGGTCTGGAAAAGCAATCGGCATGCTGAAAATCCACATTGTGCAGACCCTGACCCGTGCAGGTTTGTGGTGGTGGAAGTGTTGCAGATAGGCTCGAAATTTTGCTAATTTCCGTTCAAGATTCAAAAATCGCCTCTTTGGTTTACGTTGCCTTCTCAAGCAGTTCATATTTTGAGTATATTTTCGACAAAATTCAAAACCCTTGATAGAGAGTGGAAAAGACGCATTCTCCTGTTTCTTTTTGTAGAATAAACCATTTTGGCAGCAACTTTCCCTTTCAGCCTATATTCGCAAAATCCATCTTCAGTCTGTAGGACATACATAAAATAAAGGGTAGCCTTTTGCAGTTGAAGCTTGAAACAAATGCGTTTAGTCCTGTCTAGTTAACTTTTCTATATTTGTAGAAATGTGGACAATGCGCATCAAAGGGAGAAAAGGGGCAAAAATGGCCCCAGAAATTTGTTTTGCTTTAAATCGTCTCCCCACTTTGTTGGGCACTTGTAAAAGATTGGTTTCTTTCTATAAAGCAATTCATTTCTAAGGCTCCCCTTGTCAAGTCGTCTGGACATACCGGAGCAAAAACACGCTTTCATGATTAGTTGCTGCAGCAGGATTTTAACTCGAAATGAATTTACGACTGCAGTATATAGGAAGTCTATACACCGCTCAGAAAACAAGTTCACCCACTCAGGGAGTATTTCAAACTGGCCGTTTGTCCGTTTCTTTGCGCAAATGACAAGTACGCCGGACCATATGTTAATGTACTGCAGTCATTGCAATCGAACCTTGTTTAAACTAACTTTCGATGTTTGTAGCATCATGTGTGTTTCTACTGTTTTTTGTAAAGTCAATAGCTAACCTGTGAGGTTAGTAAATTGGCCTTGTACTTATACTTTAGGCTACGAACAGAACTACTCATAAGTCAAGCAATGAACCTCTAGAAAAATTTTTAATTAAAGTCTAACACAGCCCTTGGTTGATAAATATTTTGATCAAAAAACAAAAGGTCAATCACGCAGTCTGGCAAGGCATTAAAGACTCCAAGTAATACTCTTGTAAGTTTTAACTAATTAAACCTGATCGTTGTCTGCAATATATGCACAGTGACAGTATAATGCAACAAAACTGTTTTCTGCACTAGCACCATTGCAGTGCTAATATTTTGTGGTGCTAATCCTGGTTTCAATAAAATTTTGCCGATTTCGGCATTTCTTTTAGCGGATAAGCCAGCGGGTCATACCAGAAGATTCACAAAAAAAAAAACAAAAAAACTTTTACTTGTGGTCTGAAAGCTATTTATCAGCCATACGTATTGGAATGATATTAATTCTTAATTTATCGGATTTATCAAAATCATTTCTGTAGCTTGATGCAGCCCAGGCTTAGGATACATGTTCAATAGAGAAAACAAATTCGAATGTAGTCAGCAAGTGACTTTTGCTGGATTTTTGAGCGTTAAAAATTATTCACTGTTTATCTTTAAAGATCGTTGGTTAGCAGCTAAGTTAAGACCGGTGATAGTGTATGAAACGTTGAACTTGGCACTTATAAACAATATCTTCTTTGACATATGAGGCCAAATAATAATTTGTTGATGAAAAACCATTAATGTTGAAGTTGATCTTCATGATGTCAAAGGTTTACTTCAATTGTAGGATTAACTGTGCTGTCAGTGCTAACGCAATTTAGAGTAAAAGTTACTAGCGTTTTGATAGCTGGTGAGCGTTCTTGGTGGGAAGATCTCAGTTTTTGAGTTCAAATGCAATTTTCCAGACTTTTGGCGCAAAGATTAAACTTTGTGTTTCAATTTTATTGAGAAACTTTAGAGTTCAACTCGCAGAATTAACCTAGGGGCGAAGTACGTCGTAGGTCTTGCGGGTTTGCGACAGTAAAGACATTTCGTAGAAAGGAAATTGAAAAGCGGTTTAAAGCAACTCAAGAGTGCCCTACGAAGGCACCAATCTCAGATTTAAGAATAAGTACTCTAAACTGCTTATNAAGACAGTGGCAAAAATGGTCAAAGTGTGCTTATGCAGCAAACTACACGAACTTCCTTTCAGCATAGAGTTCACAAACAAAGGGTAGATGCAAGTGTTACCATTACAAACGCAAAAGTTAAAATTTGCTCTTCGCTAAAATCTTTGTAGGCCATTGTTTAAAATTTCTGACCAACCTTTTCGTTGAAAAGTGCCAGGAATAACCATCGCTCTTAAACGTTGTATGGAGCTAGGAAAGAACCAAGAGAAAGCACTGTTTTATCATTAAAGAGAAAAGGCAACAGCTCTCAAATCTCTGACCAGCAGCTTAAATTGACCAAAGGTGTAAGCCACTAATGCGAAAAAAACGTGCATTTGTTTTTCCACAGTCAGCTTCAGCAACCTTGTCAAAAGCGAACCGAGCTATGAGCTACGCATTTTATGTTCTTGCTTTAAACTCCATCTAAAGTGTCCATAACCCGATGTACTGTCAGATCCAGCTTAGGCGGGAAAGTATGGAACATAAGAGTCATAAATGCTTAGCACGTTCTAACAGTAGTCATCCCTAAAGATAACAAGTTTTTTGCAGCCAAGCGTGCAAGAGCTTGACAGCAAAAAACACAATTTTACGTTCATAGTTCTGTTTGAATAACAGCTGGTGGTGCCTACTCATGAGGCGAAATATACATACTCTGATGTGATCATATTGTCTGATTCTTGGCTGCGAAAGGATTCCTTTCGATAGATAGTTTTACGTTTAGATACGGAAAACCGTCTAATTTCAAACCTTGGGGCTGGTTGCTTTGTAACATACATCTTTCTGCTGTCCATATTATACGCAAATCAAAATGTTGGTGGCATGCAATGGTTTTCGTGCCATCAACATTTTCACGCAATGGTTTGCGTGACATCAACAACGTTGTCAGTGCACGGAAACAGAATTAACAATAAAGTTTTTCGTGGTCAATAGTTGGACTCTACAAGATAGTTCTGACCTGTTGGTTTCATTGTGCTTGCACGACCCGCCCCATGTGCATAGCATATTTTTGTTGTTGACGTTTTGTTCTTGAGGTAACTCATGATAATCTTACTTTACCGGTACCTATATTGCGCATTTCGTTGGTATGTTCTAGATTTATGCGTGCGTGCTGTCTACAATCATTCACTTAAGTCAGTGTGGTCCAACCAGTGTTTACTATAAAAGGTCCAACTGCCTTTGACCTGGGGGCATTTTTCAAAAACGTGACAGCTTGCGGGCCACGTCCAACAAAACCACGTCTGTTGTATGAAGCAACAGATTCACCAGATTTAAAACTAAAAAAGGGAAGATAAGTGAGAGCGCCATTGAAACTATTACACAACAAATAGCAATTTATTGCAAATCTCTATTAGTGAGATGCTTGTGGTCGAGACTTCTTTCACACTATCTTTTTTTGTTAATACCAGTGTTAGTGGCAGCACGTCGTAGACCATCTTCCACGCATGTGTTTCCAAACATCGAGTGCATTTTTAGTGCTAAGTCTTTCAGTTCGGGAAACTTATCTTTGCTTACTTGTTTCCAGAAGCTCTCTACAGTCTAGGGTGGCGTAACACCGTTAATATTGTACATTTGTATTAAAAGAAGTTATGCTTGTTATAGTTAAAATTACCTACTGCAACATACACACAACATTAAATCAATACTGAAAAGCTCGCGGGTCTCAAAATTTCGGTCCGCGGGCCACATGTGGTCCGCGGACCTGTAGTTGGACCGCACTGACTTAAGTCATTAGAGCATGGCAAAAAAAGTGGGAAGAACAGCAAATTATAAGGAAACACAAAAATCGACAGAACTGACTGCTTTTCAAACATGAAACAAGATCTACGGACTCTTAAATCAGGTTTATTAAAATTAGCTTAAAACTAAACGCATTGAATGCTAAGTGGAACCTTTGAGTAAAGGTAAAGATCTTCATTCTCGTTTCCAAATTCCTCTTCTTAGCGGATTGCATCGATACTGCCCAACCACCCTCACTTGCAAATGACGCGAACGCAATTGTTATCTGCACTGCTTTTCAATTATTTTGCTGTTGAGGTGTGCCCATGAAGCTGCGTTTCGCCTGAGTGGTTCTTTCAACTCGTCTTTCAAGCATACATGAGGATGGGCATGAGACAATCATGACAATCGGCATTGCATGGAACATATTTTTCAGCAAACGGTGATTTGCCAGCCATTGCTTGACGACTTCGAAAAAAATTTTTTTTAGGCCTCTGGGTGTTCGGCATAAACTATTATAAAACCTCTAGTTTTATGTGCTGGCATTTTTTGCATTGCCGCTTGCTACAAGCGAGCACCGAAAAGAGAAGTGCCGGCGACGCATGATTAGATCATGCAAAACCAGTCGCGATAGATTTGGAAAAATCGAAACGCCGCTCGGATCCATCCGCTACAACGTCAACACAAACCTAATTTGCCGACAATTTCTTCCCCACCAAACGAGGCAACGTGAATAAAAACCTGACTTACTGTCGAATTAGAGCAGTAAAACTCGATTATCTTATTTTACCACGCGGGACGAAAAGAAAGGAGGCGTGATTAGTTTCGGCGTATGCGGGCTTGTGCGCCAGTAGCACCTGTAACGTGGCTTGGTACACAAACGAACCGCTGTCCAACCTGACATTCAGTTTACATGCATTTGCAGGCTGTAGGGACTTCAGAATAGACAAGGTATCAATGCCGTGGTGTATGCTGAAGGCTGACTTTGTACAGCAACAGCTCTTGCAGAAAATGTATTGAACTGTTTTTTTTGTTTATCTGCAGTGGCAGTTAATTACGACGAGACTAAAGGTTTCGACCGCAGTATTTTAATCTTACCTTTGAGCTGTTGATCTTGAGAAAGCAGGGAAATCAGCATGTCTTTTTGTGGTAACTCACTGTGCGCGAATGAGTTTCGTGATGGCAAGTTGTCAGAAACTGATTCATCAAGCAAAGTCGTTTTTCGCCCGATTCCGGAGTGATTGGACGGTTTGCTATTGTTGTCTGCGGCGTTTAGCACTTCCAAGTCTCGTTTGGATTCCTTCTCGTTCATGAAGTCACTGGACGAGAGAGAATCATTCCTTGACGTTTTACGTTCCAAGCCTTTCAGGCTTTTGTCTTGACATAGAACCGAAGGAAAATCAAGTTCCACAACGGACTCCGCGTCATCATAATCGTCAAGCACCATCCTATCGTCGTTGTCATCCACGTCCAGCACGCTGAAGTCGTCGTCATCGTCATCGTCGTCGTCACGATCTGAGTCGCCCAGAATTTCCAACTTGCTGTGATCTCTTGCACTGTTTTCACTGCCTAAACTGTCCTTGTGCGTGGGGTGTTCAGACCCAACTCTAGTTTCAGGTACTGATTTTTCCTCAATCTTCACATAACCCCGCTGCAGTTCCGATCCTTTATTGCGCCCTGCTGCGATCCACGCAGGCGCACTTGAGATGTAGAAGTGCTGCTGGCCGTACTGAAATTCGAAATCAGCTTTCGCAAAAGCATTGCTGGATCCTCTGTTCACCATCGACGATCCTTGGTTTTGCATCTCTGCACCAAACCGAAGCTAACCTTCGATTCCAAACAGCAAAAGCAGTACTAACAAAACTAATGCTCCAACCTGAAACAGTTAAAGAGAGAATACAAGCAACCCTTTTTTTGCAAGTGACCGACGCGAGCATCATTTGCAACGGCAGAACTCAAACTACACCTATATTTGATCCAGGTCGTGGCTTGCAAATAGATTGCAAATCATTTGAGCAGATGCAACCATAACGTTGAGAAACTGCCGAAAAATTTGAAAACCGCGAAAGAAAACTGAAGCAACCAGAGCGCTGTTGCGATACGCTGCAGACGGCTTTCTGTTTTACAACAATCTTTTTTTGAATGGTGAAAACAGATTGGTCAAACATCAAAGTGGCTTTTATCAAAGAGGTATGAAAAAGTATGTGAAGGTGAAATCCTTAAGTACTACCCTTAGCACAAGCAGCAGTGTTTGGTGAAATGGTTGCGTTTCAGAAATCTGTGTGTAATCCTTCTGTCGATGACAGTTTCGTCGATATTTGTGCGCAGTTATGGCTTCGAAGCAATTCGCTTGATAAACTATAAGCAATATAAAGCGATGCTCATGTTGCAGAAAAAAATGCAACTGACAATCTACGAGGAGCACTTGCTATTTCTTTGTTTTAACAACTAAACATCTGCCTCAGTACATTCACGCCCTTCGGTTTAACCAGCTCGTAGTTAACATCCAACTTTTTACGGCAACGGATGCCCGTCGTCCGTCACGCAAACGTTCCCCTGAGCAAAACAAAGCCTGCGCTGTGTACGCTGCGGGCAGCGGAGGTAGTCTGCGCGCTGCCGCAGGTCGTCGAGTCGTGGTCGCCGTTCAAAATGGCGTCGTGCTTTGTTCGCGAGCCAGCTGTGGCGTCACGTAACTTCTCTTACGAGCCGAGTCGCTTGCTTACGGTATGAGGCAAAAGTTTACAAGATGGCACACTTTGCAGTCTTTGAGCAGGGAAAAAAGAAAGAAAAACAGTAGATTGAATTTATTCACAGGTCTATGTTCCGCTTGTGAAATTGTAAAATTGCCCTGTACCAGATCGTTCAAAGCACAGACCGGACCGGCAAATGCAGTTTGGTCATAAGCGAGTTGCTACAGTGAGAATTGATGATGAAATTACCGATGCGGAGATGTCAGTTGAAACGGATCTTCTCGCAAAAGGTTAATCCTCTACACAAGTGGTAACACGACACATACATAAAACATAAACCACAAACGACTGCAAATGAAGCCATTTATTACCACTTTATAGCCACTGAGCGTATCAACGCTTCGTAAAATTTGGAGAAGGCGACACAAGAATAAAGCAATCAGCCAAACGTTTGACTACTGTCCACTGATACGTCGCTCAAATGTAGTTCGGTAACCTTTCACTCAGACCAGTCGACAACCCCAATCTCACGGGAATTTCCAGCTGGGTGGGTGGGGCCTTGAAAAAACGGATTAAAGCTAATCAAAATTTAAATGTCGTAACACTTGTTCTGTTCTTAACCTTGAATGTGGTCGAATACAACGGAGAGAGGCTTGAGGTTTCGTTTGGGGGTAGTCAACCTCCACCTCCAGCGGCAGGTCGACTCAATGCAGGACCAGGCCTTAAACTGGCACATTTCCAAAGTATCCAAGTTTTTGACAACCATTGTTTTTTGTTTGAACTATGCTTAGCATAGGTGATTATGGGAGTATCAGATGAATTCACCATAAATATAACAGAGCAGCATATCTGCGCAACCTTTTTGAAACAAATTTTTATATCAGACTTGCTCATTTTTTTGTCCTGGCATGGAACGGCTCTTGCCATTCCAAAATCAGGTGCAGCCAGCTTTACAGCTGTGCAATTAAACGAAAAATGCTTTAGAGCCCTTTTCTGTTTACGCGCTACGAAATTTGGGAAAGGCATCAAACCTTGTTTGTTACAAGTGTAGTATGCTCTACGCAGAAAGATATTAAATTTTGCAAGGCGGTACAGACAAAGCTTAGATGCTATCAAAAAAAAGTTTCTTACCTTGGGCTTTGCTTGTGTAAACACATCGATAACGGTTAACATCTCTGCTGTCAACCTCAACACACAGAGCTAGTTCTAACTTCTTATCCTGCACTATTACATTATTTATCGCTGGCTATGGCACCATTCGATTCAACAAATTTCTTTCGACAACTTTCAGTCAGAAGCCAGCGCGTCTATTACATTATTCATTTTAAGGTACGATATGTATCAATAGAGATTATTTCTCGAGAATTTTGTTCACGATTTGTCTGCATTATCGTTCTCACCTATCGCCTCAAGGGGAGTTAGCGCGGAGAGCTTCGAGAGTTCACATTGGAAAAGCCTGCTCGAAAAACTTTTGACTCTTCTCGAAAAATTTATGAGCTGGGGCCAAAGGGTCAACAACCGTTGTACCTGCTATTTTTGCGGTGGCTCTTCCGAAACGAAAGGTCGTTTTCCCGTCAGGTCGGCTTCTGTTTACATTGCTATATTGTAGCACTTGTGAGCAGTTTGTTTCGAATGCCAATACGACCGCAGAATTAGCCTTAAGCCCTTTTGGCAATTGTCATGTGTCGTGCTGCTCGTACCGGCAGTATAACATGTTTAAATAAGCACCAGAGAACCAGTCGTTATCGTTTACAGCCAGGGTGCGCAACCGCCGGTCTGCTGTCCGGTGATGGTCCACGGGCCATTTGTTACCAGTCCGCACAGAAAGAATAAATCATTGTCCAAAACAAAAACAATCACAAGTGTTTTGAAGTACAATATCACGAAGCAGACTGGACGTAAGAAATACACTGCGGGTGTCATTGTCTAGCATCATCCCAAGATGGGGCCATGTCTTGTAGAGAAACAAGCTTAAGGCTCCCACTGATTGAGAGCTATCGGGAGTTGCATTAAATTTTCTACAATTAAGGTTCGTCATGTCATTGTTGATGCATCAACCTGCCACACTTTGATGGCCTGTCCGTGGGAAAAATGCCTGCTTTAAACCGGTTCGCAGTGCGGAACAGGTCATCGAACATTGGACAGGGAACAATAAGACCTGGACGTCAGGTTTTGATTGGGACAGAGCAGGGCCACAACTAGCTGAAATTTTCGGGTGGGGGAGGAAATAAATGATTGCAACTCGTTGTTGCATGACTTGTACCTAATAACTACAAAAAGTCATTGACGCTCTTCAAAATAGTTTTGAAAGTTTCGGGGGGCAATTGTCCGGTTTTTCCTCCTGGTTGCGTGCCCGGGACCGAGGCTGCCCTTTTCGTGTTTTTGTCACCATCAAAAGCCATGAAGATTGAATCCTGTTCATGGAGACCGGAGTAATAGAAGGGCAGGGAATGGGTGAAAGTCTGAGGCCACCAGTTGTCATGAACAGAATGGCTGAACCGTACTAGCTAATTTTTAGTAACAATAAGCATTTCTACGTTCATACAAGCGGTTAGCCACCACTTTAACGCTGATGGCAAGTTGATGACCATTTAAAGGCGAGTGTTCAACGCAGAAGCGCAGTAGTATGGGGCCGATCGTTTTCATCAAATTGTTTTCTCAAAGCTTAGCTGAAAGTTGATAACTGCTTTCTATTGTTTTCGATGTGTAAAATTTTGCAGTAAATTCGATTGAAATTTACAGTGATATAAAATGAAATTCCCTTGTTGTTGTTAATGAAAACATGCCTCTTTCACTATTACTCTCTGAACAAATTAAGAGCGATCCCCTTGTTGGCTCTCCGCCTTTTCATGTCTTTCTCTTGCCTGATGTTTTACAGATGAATTGTCATCTGGATTTTAAGGAGGTCTGCAAAATATATCCCCAATCATAGTTTTGGTGCATAAACCAACATGAATCATTCGTACACTCCACCTGGTCCTTGAACGACCTCTTTGCCGCTTTCCCACCAGCAGCACTTTCCTCGCCAATCTTTCGTGGGACATTCTAGGACACAGGGCCGAACCAACGTAGCTATAGGATCTCTCTAATCGGTGGAGAAATGGCTCAACATTGAGGGCAATAGGCGTCGCCAGAGTGGGCAAAAGGGCCATGCCCCCCAAATTTTTAGAAAATATAGTCATCTTGTGCTTTTAGAGGCGTTTTTCTAAACAAAATAGTGTTATTCGCCAAAAATCAAACATTTTGCCGCCCCCCAATTTTTGGGCTGGCTACGCCACTGTTGAGGGCGTTACGAATTTCACAATTGCGCGCTTTGTCGCGAAGTGTCACAAAAATCCCCAAACCATGATTTACACCGGTAACACATTGCTTCAAGAAGAAAGGAAGTCTTTTCGTTTCGCCCTCCATGTCAAAGTTATTGTATCAAGGGTAAAGTATTCCATCAGCAAGAGGTGAGGTCAGTGCGAGGAGATGTAGGTTTTTATTAGCTGCCACTGTGTGTGGTTAGATCAAAAGTAAATGCACAATGTTTAAAATATAAAAATGAAAACATAAATAAACTACTGTGGATCTTTTAAGAACGGTAGCATATGTCTCGACGCGGAAAAAGTTTCGAGAATTTTCGAGAAAAAAAGATTTTTGTCAGCATACGTTAGCACGTGTGAATCCCATTCACTTTTCTAGGAAAGCTTACCTCTGCTTGAGAGACATTTTGAAAAGCGAAGGAAAGATCTTAACTGAAGAAAAGCGTGCGTTTACATTTCTGAAGCTCTTAACTTTAAAGCAGTACTGACAACGTCGAAAGCGCAGGAAATCTTGCAAAACTCATGGTTACAGCCTGGCTGTCAGCTCTGTGGCTTCGGCGTCTTTTTTTATGGTTTGCAGCAAGCGGTTGAAGTGTGCTGTATCACGCTTGACTGCGCTTGGCAAGGAGACAACGCTGTCGCTTTAAATATTGCTACAGTAAAAACCTTAACGACATTGTCCATACAAGCGCTAAAAAGACATTAATAATGCAAGGCAGGTTGAAAAGAACGCATGACGGTGATATAACGCTTTATTAGTCCCTAACGTTGCACAGCACAATTTGCTTTATATTTTCACGAGAGCAGAACGCAAGCTAGGCATATCACGAAATACTTTAATTCCTGCATTGAGCTAGTGAAAATTTTGCTCCAATCCGCAAATAAATTATTTAAATTGAAAACACCGGCCACGGTGTAATTAATCTACCACTGCCACGCTGAGCTCAGATAAGGTATCTGCAAAGCGTTTTCCATGTTGTGCCGATGTCTCGCATGTTATTACTGTCCTGCGACCTCTACGTTTGACACTACGAAGCGCATACGACATTTAATATCAAAAGCTAGATGTTGTGGTTCTTCTATTTTCGTTGACTTGACCCTTTCCTGAAGGATTAAGCTTTTGATCATAGAGCAACTGACAAAATGTTGTGTTTTGAAATTGAATAGCGCAGTTGCGAGGACTAACGGGGCTGTTTGTTGGCCGGAAAACCTACGTTATCTGTTGAATTCAGATGGAACATTATGTTTAGGTTGTATTCGACAGCAAAATGGCACGAATCGTTTGAACATAACTGCGAAACCTGATTCGTTATACTGCATCATTTATCACACTGCGCACTTGAGCGAATTTACTCCTTGCAAGGGAATAACACGCATATCTAACACTGTTGATGCATTTAGCATATTCGCAGCTGGGATTCCACAACTGAGCCATTTGAAAGGCGGATTGCTTTGTTGCAGTCGCAAATGCTTTCATCACTTTTCGTGATAGCGATGGTAAAGAAATGCTTTGCTGCTTACAAATCTTGCCTTCAGTTTTTAATTTATCTAAAAAAATACATTATAGCCTTAGCTGCGTCTTCTTAAATTACCTTATCGTGATAGTAATTAGCGCAGAAACAAGCAGGACAGGGAATACACGAGGAGAAGCAAACAGGAACCGTTAGAGTCCGTTCGACGTCTGAAAACACTCAGCAAGTGGCCGCCGTGCAGAAAGGCTAACACATTGCACAGCATTCACCTCGATAAACCTGAAGTCAGAAAAATTGTACTTTCTCCAGTGCAGTAGCAAGCAAGCAACAGAACACTGTTTTTAATATGCCTGCTTCAGCTTGATCGCCACTGTCAGACAGGTAGATCACGGGCAATTAGCCGTGTTACTGAAAGCAGATCGCAGCTTTTACCAATGTCACAGGACACCGCAAATCGGCAACCCGTTTACCTATGACTTAGTCTCAAGTTTCTTACGGCTTGCCACTGGCGATCACGCCGAATTGCGCTTAAGCCCCTTTGCGTTTTCAGGGATTCGTCGCCGACCAGCTCGTTCAAAAAGGCACGTCTTGCTTTGTTTGTTGAATTATTTAGAGTGTGTTGGGTCAGTCAGTTTTGCTGAAACTATCCAGATATGTATAGCAGGAGACAGACCTGTGCATATTAAAATGAGTTTTTCAGAATGGCACCTTCCAATGAACCATGGATTTCGTGACTAGTTTGGTTTGTTAAAACCGATTTCAATTTTTTATTTTAGGATTCAAACAAAATTTAAGTAGGAGTCAATGTTGATTTATATTAAATTCGCAATGTTAATTTTTGTATTGAAATCAAAGCAGCAATATCTTTCAACCGCGTGATGCTTTGAAAGAAAACTGCAGAAATTTTTACCAAAGGGCCTATGCTGTATTTCACCTGTAGCAGTTTTGAACAACTTTGTACAAGGTTGTTTAGCTTTGCCCGTTGCATTCACCTAATTGCTTTACTTTGCCCGAAAAGACTTGTTTGAATTGTGACTGAAAGCAGTCCGTCACTTTTTATCCCACAGGATGAGACATATATCGTGAGCTTTTGAATCCTAAGGATACAAATTGAACACCAATAAGTTCAGTCTGCGAATTCCTTTATACCTTGCAGAACATTCACAAAAATATAAAACGAGCAATTCGTTTAGTTTGGCAAAAAAATTAACAACACGAACGTGACCATTTCTTGTTGCCACATGGCTGGTGCCGAAAACAAACTCTTGTCATTTTGCATGTTGACTGCCTGCGAAAAAAAACTTGAAAGTCTTGCTTCGCAAAAGCCACTCATCGCGTTTCCACGAATTAAACTGACAACAGCTTTAAGTGCATTTTACCTCTCGTCATAACATACACCCGGAACTAACGGGTATCGACATATACATTTTCATGTACTTACGCCCTGTACTGATGTTCTACTCATGGGCAGTGAATATCGAATGTCTCGCAGGGCATATGTTTAGGCCCTAAAATCCCTGGAAAATTGGCTTATGGTTCCATCGTCTGTTATATCAACTCAGCCATGATGAGTATGCATTGAATGGCATGACTTCTTTGATCAGCCTCCTTTTGAACTCTATACCAACCATGCTTGGTTTGAAACACCGTTGTTTTATCTTTTTCTGTCATTTGTGTTTCTCTGGTTCCATCCATACTTGATAGTGTTATCTTTTTTTACCTAGATCAAGTGAGATAGGGGCAGAAGTGTCTGCGTACCCGCGCCAGGGAGTCGTTTAGGACCCCGCGAGGAAAACTGCAGTAAAGTATTTACTGTAAGTTGTAAGGTCTTTTTAAGTGCCGTGAACAACATAAAAAGAAGTAATACCTTGACCCAGTCCTGCTTTCAACTCTTTCAAGCATGATTTTTGTGCGCTCGTTGCAAAAAGGTGCAAGTCTTGCGGTCATTAGCTCATTTCCAGTAAAGATTAAAATTGTGACGTTTACTTTTGAGTTGTTGACAATTCCTGCTTTTCATGAAAAAACACTGACATACTGGTAAAATGTACTGAAAATCTAGAGACGATTTTGGGGTATTCGGCTGATTGGCTCGCAATTTTCGCAGTCATGCCAGTGAGTTTATTTGAGGTATACATTATTACAAATACAACACGTAGCGACGATTTTATGCTTTTTGGCATAAAGCACAGCTTTAGGCTACTTGTAACGTACACAGTGCGGTTATTCCGATTTTTTCACTTATTTGTGATCATATCTCAAAGTTTACCCATCTTAACAATAGACCATAATTGCCTTCAAAGGTTTTAAAAATGTATTATTGCATCTGCAACAGGAATATATTCCTGTGCACAGAGCATAAACTTTGTATTCCTGTTAAATTGCTATACATCTTTGCAAAACTTTTTGCAATACCGACCCTTTCGATATTCCTAAGATGGTAACAGGTCTGTCGGTGTAACGCAAAGCAACGTAATGTTCTTCCAAAGGTTCTTGTCATCAATGCGTGAATGCAGATCGGAAGTATAAGAGTGCAGATAAGCAACAACGCAATGCCTGCGGTTTTGGTCGAGTTAACCAAAACCACCGCTGGTACAATTAGGCTCGGAATCGCTTCACGTTTTCAAAAACAAACCTGCTTAAATATAGACCTGAAACGAAATGTGTTCGTCTCACCAGAGTATCAGAGTTCTGATGAAAACAAGCTTTAACTACTTTTATCATATGTTCGTTTAAAGATCTGATTTTACAACAACCTTTTTAACTTCGAAATAGCATGTTTTTTAGAAGTGTTGTTTTTTACACACTTGAAAATAGTCTGATACAAGCGAGAAACACAGCATTAAAATGATTCTACAAAGATAAGACATTTCAAAAAAGGTTTTCAGTAACATTTTTTGAATGTAATTTTTGAAAAAGTTTTCAAGGGCAATTTTTCGTAAAAAACTTAAAAAGGCAGCGGGAAATTAAGAGCTCGTTGGGGAAAAAAATACAGAAAAGTGCAACAATGATCTTCTTAGTATTTTTTGCTTTCTTTTTCAATTTTCTGAAGTGATCAGGTCAAATGAGTATTATTTCTACTTTTTACTTGGAACTGCTTTTAAGGAAAAAATTGAGTTATGCTGTTCCAGAAAGTAAAATCCAAAACTCTTTACCTTGATAAATTGTTGAATTAACTCTAAGAGCCTGAAGATGAATAAATGTCAGTGACTTCACCATCGGCGTCAAAAGTTTAAACTTGCTGCAAAGAGGTCGAGCGCGTCGTCTGAACCCCACCAATTTCGTCTCACAGTGGCCCTGCTCTCAGCCACCTACTTTGAAAGATTCCCACTGAAATTTACACTACGTACAACCGGTATAGGCGTGTAGACGTGACTTTTAAGGACAATTACTCGTTTTGCCAATTCCTGGCATTTAATAAACTTTACTACAACAACATATGTGGCACTTACCATCAAACATTCGCTCGGGGATTCCCCGCTCTTTAACTTGAGAAAAACGCTTTTTCAAAAAATCTTACCTCACTGCTGTTACCGTTCAACAGTTTCAATGAGATAAAAATTTTCCAGCTTGGAGCAAGTAAAGAAAACTGCAAAAAATGCCAACTTTCATTTATCTACGTCATGTTCGTTTAACAACTGGTAGTCAGAAGCATGAAAGCTATGAACTTTGTTGCATAAACTATTTTAAGTTTTCGGAGAAGGAAAATGCTGCCTTATTGGAGATGAGCACCAATGCTGTAGTTTTTCCACCTTCGCAACTTGCTTGTTTTATTGCTTCTGTTTCTTGCTTCAACCTCAATACCTCAAAACTCATCCCACACCTAACCGTAACTTTTATTACACCTGACATTGGTAAAGACGATCTTCCTCAGGCCTTTTCTACTTTACCTGAAGTTTTTCGAAACTGTCCTGTCAGAAGGTTTCTACATTTTTAAATGCAACAGAATGCTGCATCTCTGCAATGGTTTCATGCAATTTGCTGAAATGTTGCACGCGCAAGTCAAATAAAAAGACAATCAGCAAAACTTGCCAAACACATCTCAACCTTGCTACAACTGGCAGCGAAGAGTAAACATGCGAACCGGTATTTTGTTTGCTCCTGCATATGTTCGGCTCGGCATGATCCGCCATTCCCATGCACGGCGCGACAACCGTCATGGGACAAAAAAAGCTGCGTCTCAACGCGTCGTGTTGTTGTCGGGGGAAGATTAAAATCTTTGAGCGGTTAGTGACCGCTTGACAAGAACGTCGACCGGCAAGTGGCGGAGCGGCGCATCTGCCATCTGCTGCTCTCGATGGTTATTGTCGCAACGCTTGCTTCTGCTGCAGAGAAGTTCTCGCTCACGTCCAAGTTACTCGAAAGGAGGGTCACGCCGGTGCTCTCTTTCACGTTTTGGATGCTTAACTGCGCAGCTCTCACCACAGCCGCTGGGCAGGCTTCGGCGTTCAACTCCTCTGCGAAATGCACGTTTGCTGGCATGCAGTCTACGTATTTGCAACTAGCACCTGTATGTATTTAAAAACCGACCACTGTTCTTACCTGCTGTACCTAAGTTTCTAGGGGTTCCATGCACCTTGTCAGTCGCCTTCAGCAAACCTTAAAGTGGAGTGTCGAAGTTGCGCGAAATGACTTCAAATACATTACGGGCAGTGTGGGGCAATTTTTTTTGCTTTCGCGAAATATAATACACCATTAGCCACTGCACGCCAGACGATCCATCTCAGAGCGCGGTTCGGATCCCACCTTATCTGGCGTAGCTAACAGTTAGATTCTGTTACGCTTTATCCTCTAGGCACGCGACCCTGTGCGATTAAATGGATAGCTGCTCACCCCTAACGAGGCGTCCGGAAACCGTGGGGGGTTTCTTGATACCTGGTCTCGTCGTCTTCGTTTGCCTCGCTCTGGCGCTCGAAAACATGTTGCAATTTTGCAAGTTATGCGTAAAATGCCTTCCACTGGCAAGCTAGCTGAGATTTTTAACGACTCGACTCGGGCGCGTGTTTGCTCGCCAAATTGCTGCGGTGCGTAATAGAGCCAGGGCACTTGCCACTCGCATTCACCTGTGAAAGGTTGCGGCGCGTGGTCTAACGCCGTTCCCTAATGCGAATCAGCTCGGTAGGTGTTCACGTTGTAACTGAACGGGGCTCGCTCGCGCTGGTGGCCGGCGACGGGCAACCGTCCACTCGAACTTTTTGAAACCAGAAAGCGAACACGAAGTCGAAGTGTTCGAAAGTCGACGGGGGCTCAAGATCGACATTTATCGTCACGCTTTTGACTGCGCTGACGGACGGTAGGCGAATCGACACGGCTTCTGGCAGGTTGTTGGACCGGGCCAGGGGATAAGCTGTCTTTCGTGTTTGAGTGCAACTTGCACATACGGTCCAGAGACCTGTTAACCTGTAACAGAGCTTATCCCAGGCGTGGTGAGCCAGCATTGAGTGTTAACCATATCACTTTGCCCACCGTTATCTCCTGCGGTTTTGGGTTGCGACCTTTTGCTAAAGTTCGTGCTCTCTGAATCTAAGTCTAGACTTAATGCAGCTGTAAAATTAGCCCGCGTTTGGTGCTCACTGGCTGTTTGAACTCGAGAAAAGCAGTTGATTTTAGAACAGGGGTGCAACTGTTACCACTGTTCATTTAAAATTGTCAGTGGGCGTTTTGCTGGCAAAGAACCGACAACCCAGCCGCGTAGAAAATGTGGGAAATCAAGGACTGTAGTTGCCTGGGCAACAACGTTTCGTCGTGATGCTTCATCGTGAAATGTAATCGCAAAGTTCTTGAAAGTCTCTGGAAACTTGTTTTTCTTTGAGAGGCCGCTTGTTTTCTTCGGGCTATGAACGAAGCGAAAAATCTCAACGACACGCAATCAAATGTTTCACCAGCGAGCCACAGAAACTTCAGGAACACTCCGTATCACCGGATCGCGCCCTTCAAAACATGACGTCGATCGAATCGCAGGAAGACAGGCGCTTCTATCGAACGTCACCCGAATATTTTTCCCTGGAGGCGTCAGGAAATTTATGCCCGGCCGCTTGTTGCGTTTTCGCGTCCACCATCGATCGACAGCTTCCCAGTGACCCCTTCATCGAACAGGTCACGTGATTCTAATCCCCGCCCTCCGCAACGTGTGTCGGAGCGCGGCATTGGAACGAAAAATCAATGCAGTGTCGGCCTGCAGACCAACTTCGGCGCACAAAGCGATGCACTCGAGCGCCCGGGACAGCCGGCGCCATGGTCACTTGCGGATTCGGCGTATGTCAGCGGGCAAGTCAAAGCGGACGCGCGCCTTCCGAGTGACCTTTCGCAAGAAATCACTTAAAGACGAGCTGGCATGCGACATTTTGGAAATTCACTCGAGGAGAAGGTTGATTTCCCGAAGACAAGTCCTCCTCCTGCCGACAGCTAAAAGAAAAACGCATTACAGTCAGACAAAAGCATAACTTGTAACAGTTCCTTAATTTGTGTAATGTATTTGCCTTCATTTCTTAATTAAATTTGTTATAGCCTCAATAACGCTCGTCATTATTTGTAGGTGATACTATTCTTCTTTACTCAATCTAAATCTATCCTAGAGCATGTGAACACGAATGCTAGTTACAAAATACAACGAAATAGAAGGAAAAATATCTTGCTGAACAACGCAGTCCTTGCAAGCTTTCGAAGCTACCAAACAGTTTTCAAAGAGTAAATATTTTCGACTACCGCAGTAGAAAGCTAAGGTATTGAAGCTTTTTCATGTCATGACGACTGCATGGTGGCAAAAAGCGATTTCAGAAATTACCTGGAAAGGATCGCGTTGAAAATAAAATAATTGCCCTTGGTGCAGATTTTCATCAGCAAGGTTGTGGGTAACTTTCTCAGGGCGCGTTATGCAATATATTTTGATGGAAACGGTTATAAGAAATTCTCGCCCATCGTGCTGTTTCCTACACAAAGCCGATTTCTTATTTCATAATTTTCGCAATACCACACAACGACGTACCTGTTTTGACTGCAACAGATCATGAAAATTTAAAACGATGGAACGGCGAGAAGAGGAGATGCTAAATATGGTTGATGTTCCACAAAATCCACTTTAGATATAACTCCAACAATATGCAAAGAACGCAGGCTTTAATATGGGTATTTGTCAAATAGATCAATATTTGACAAGCGATTGGTCAACTTGTGAACCCTAAAACAACTTCTTCGTAGACTGGCGGGACGTCTCCTCTGTTGAACTCTATCCATGCACTAAACTAATTACAAAAACCAATAGTGCCTTGAACGCTGATAGGAACTTTGTTTGCATTCATCAAAATCTATCAACATCTGCTTCAGGCACGCAACCAGGGCGGGAGGGCAACCAGGCAATTGCCCCCAGAAATTTCTTTGAAAACATCTTCAAAGCGCCAAAGACGTTTTTAGTTGTTAGGTAAAACAAAAAGTTGCAATAATTTTGCCCCCCAGAAGATATCAGCTGGTTGCGGTCCTGATATGCATACTTCTTGCAGTTCTTGCAAAAGCATATGCAGAAGGATTTTTGTATATCCGTGAAAGTGTCAGTTCGAGTTTGAGGGGATTTTTTTGCCAAGCACTAATCACAAAATACCTTGTTCATGATTCCTTATGCTTGGTTTAGTGCAATTAAATTTCATTAAATTAAAAAATTTAATTTCTGTCAAAAAATTCCATCGGCCTGCGTTGATGTTGAAAGCACATTTAAAAAACAACAACTTAAAAAAAAAACGTATCAAAAGTCAAAAATTTTCAAATAGACAAGTTGTTACGGAAGCCTTCGATAAACAGAAGTTGAGTGAGATCAGAAGAAACTGTTTGCAAAGCTTGTACTTGTCGTGGATCAACACAGGCAGCGCCAAATGTGGTTTTATTCGTCTTTCAAGATACTGATACTGCGACGAACTTGTGCTTTCTGAAGCTTGCCATCCACACATGGTTAACGCAAGGTCGACTGCAGTAACATCGTAATGAATGGGATGTTTTCTTAATGACGGGGTCTTGAACCAACCATGGAAACAGAAATGAGAATTTTGATGGATATTTGCAGCGAAGTGATCAGGGTTAGATTTTTAAGAGGTGCCTCATCATGGATGTGTGTATGTAGGCATTGGACTAATATCAATTTACAAAGAACCGTGACATGAAATGAACTGCTACAATTCGGTTTTCCGTTCTATGAATCAATGCCTCAAGCTTAACGTACCGACCAGCAAACACAACTTCCCGTTGTGACGAATGGAACGTTTAGACACCTTTCGAAAATTCGTTCCTTGTCAGCTTTGGTTGGTGTAGGAGGCGGGGTTGCAGAGGGTGAAACCATACCCCCAAAAATTTTGAGTTGGTGAAAATCCGGGCAAAATTTCATAAAATCCGGGCAAAATCCTCTGAAATTCAGGCAAAATCTCTGAGAATCTTCTAAAACTCCCTGAAAATCTGATCAAAAATGCCCCAACATGCTTTGATTTGAAAATAATGGAGCCAGAATTGACTAGAAATGGCGTCCGAATTGACATGAAGAGCTTTTTTTTTCTTTTTCTTTTGAAGGTCATTTTTTTGAATTATTTTTCAGGCAAGTTTGGAGGAATCCAGGCAAAATGGTGTTTGAAGTGCTTTGATTTGAAAAAATGCACCCAGCATGAAATGACATGCAGTCCTTTTGTTTTTTTTTGGAGCTCATTTTCTTTGGAGTTTTTTTCGGGCAAGTTCGGGGAAATTTGGACAAAAATCCTCCGCACCCCCAAAATTTGCCTGCTCCTACACCTATGCTTGTCACCGACACAACTCATTAATTTTGTGCTGAGGTGCAAATTGCGAAGAGAATCGTTTGCTTTCAAAGCTGCTCCATCAACTGATCGAGTGACAACGATGCACAAGTTGCATTGATTTTAGATGGGAGTTTAAAGATGACTTAACAAAACAAGACTTCAAATAAGTAAACAAAGTACGTGGTGTATTTGTGGACTAACCAGCGTTTTATTTCCAGAAAAATTCGTAACGAAATGAATTACAGCTGAGCAATGAACACTGCAAAGGAATACTTTATGAAAAGCATGATGCGTGTGTGCGACGCAGGAGAAAAAGTCTTGAAGTAGACTCCTCTTCACTGCATCAGTTTTAAAACTTGGTAGCATGTTTGTGGATTCTTCATGAAAGTATCCGGTTGTATTTTATCGCAAACGTGATCATAATCTCCTGTTTCGCATCAGCATCAAGTTTCTTTGTCATTTTATTGCACTTTAATTTCATTGTAAATGTTAATATATATTGAAAGTTGTTACAGGATACGTCTCAACACGAGCGTGAAATAAAAAGGCTGCAATTATCTTTTCTGTCCCGGCTTATTTATTTTCAACAAAATTTTTGATTTCTTTAAGAAAAATCGTAAACACACAGAGTTTCTTTTCAGCAACCGCGAGGCTTTCAAAGCCCTTGATCTCCGTAACTGCCCAAGTTGCTGCTGTTCGTTCACCCGGCAATGCTCGATGTACTCCTCACACCTCAAAACACGGCGTGTTCTGAGTCAACGCCGCTGGGTACGGCTGAGGGGTCAAGCAAAGGATGTCAGGAATGGATTTGATTATCTCAAAAAGTTATCGGATGAAATCGAAATTATTCCTCACACTCTTCAGAAAAAATGCGATTACTCGAGTCACTGACTATACAACCGAGTCGCACTTGGGTCGCCTTTTTGGATGATTTGACCCAAGTCATTTTTTGACAAATCCCTTTCGAAATGGTTTGCCTGGAATCAGTGAAGCGCGCAACTCGTCGAGTCAGTTTTGAAATGGAAGACCTCCGCATAATTTCAAATGCATGCTTTTTGCAGTTAACTCACAAGCGGGTAAATTACTTTGTTATAGCAAAATATAGACCACTTTTTTGATGCCCTCAAGCATTTTTGGATTGTTGTTTTGTGAAACTCCAACTTTTAAAGGATATGTGCTGCGTGTAACAGCACGCTAAGAATTTTACGAGGCAACCAAAAATTGATTCTGGACTTCGCATTTTAAGCTCATTTGGCTTTTTTCAGCAAATTCTGTAGTGTGGCTTCACCTTTGAAAAAGATCATGCCGATGCTCACACGCACAAGCAAGTGCTTGAGGCGTAAACAGGAACGAATGATTTAGTAAATTTTTGCAAAATGAAACTACACATCGTATTTGATCAAGTGCCTTCTTGCGACAAGTAGATTTTATTGAACGAATTCAGGTACAATGTTAACTGTGCAAATCTGGAAGTCAAATTGTTTTGGAAGTCGAGTTGTTTGCTTTTGCTTCCGTGTAACTTCACAATTATTCGTGTGGAGTAAGACGTAATTTGAAATAAAGCAACAAAATAGGATGCTCTAAACAAATGTGCTCAGTGTGCAACCGTTAGTGGATGTTTTAAATTTAAGTTTGTTGTAAAAACTGATCTGAGAATTGAACACTTTTTGCCCAGACGTTCACTTTTACTTTGGAGAAACAAAAAGGTCATTCAAAACACGTAAAAAAGAGCACATTACCTATATAAAACACTTTCATCCAGAAAAAAGTGCCCTTGCTAAAAACACTTTAGAATTGGATCACCGAATGAACTGGTCAAAAACTCAGATCGTTGCTTTTAAGAACAATTTTAGAAAAAGACGTTTTATTGAATCATTTTTTATTAATTCCACTCCCAACATCATTAACGAAAAAAGTTCAGACCTTTTCCCAAAAATCTACAAAGCGACGTTTGGCTGTGACTGACTTGATATGAGATTGTGTTTCGATTCGTTGTTTAGACTCAACGTACACTTTGTTTTTATTGCTGTTATTTTATTCTCCTTTTTACAATTTATTTCTACTTTACTGTTATTTTATTCTGCTTTATCTGTTCTCCCTTATCCACTGTTCCTCTTCAGCGTAATTATCAGTGTTATCACCACGTCATCCAATCACGCGCGTTTAGTGGATTTCAATGCTTCCTTGTTCGAGTCGCCATTTGCCCTGATGAAAGCCTGCTGTTGTTTGGCTGAAACGTTGGCGTCGTTTTTACATTTTACAACAGTTGAGTGAAGACATTTATCATTCACTTTTAGTGCTTTATCGTGCATATATTTTGCCCGTCCTTGATTATGGAGATGTTCTTTAAGATAACTGTTCTATTGCAGACACCAACCTTCGTGAAAGCGTTCAAACTTCTGCTGCAAAACTTGTCCTTGGTTGCCTCCGCACAACATCAGATGTAAATATTTTGAATGACGTAAGTTTCAGGCATACACCTCCGTCTTCAGTTTCACGTATCGAGTTTCGTAACACACTTTTTGGACCATGCCCTTCTTTCCTCTACGACCTTGCCCCCAAATTCTCCAAAAACATTTTCAACTATTCACCGCGTTTTCCTCTCAATGTGCAGCTACCCTCATGCAAATCCCAGTCTCGATATAAATCATTTTAAAAGCGTTAAACTTTGGATTTCCATTCCCAGTGCGTTTTTTTGCTTGAAATTCTCGCCAATTCTGCTTTAAAATATCTAACTTATTCCTTCAACACGATAAGAAACGTTTGGCATCGACACTTTTGATAGACTCACATAACTGCAATCATGTGGATACTTCGCTTGGGCCACAATGACTTGAATATCGATGACCACTGCAATGGAATGTGCTAATGTGTTTCAGTTAAGACCGATCAACATATATTCCTTGAAAGCCCTTCTATACCTACACCTCACGCCATCTCCTATTGTCGAGGATTAAAAGATCTTTGTTGATGAAAGTGTCATTTCGTGTTCGGCACTTACCTCTACATTACAAAGAGCTGATTAAAAAAGTTATATTCGGACATCCGGATTTACCGAGAGCAGTGGTTCTCAACCTTTCATGGCATAGGCGTAGCCAGAGGGGGCCAAAGGGGCCATGCCCCCCCCAAATGTTTAGAAAATATAGTCATTTTGTGCTTTGAGAGGCGTTTTTCCAAACAAAATGGTGTTATTCGCCTAAATTCAAACATTTTGTCCCCCCTAATTTTTTTGCCCCCCTCCAAATTTCTGGGCTGGTTACGCCACTGTTTCATGGTTTGTGGTGTCCTTACAAAGACTCTCAACACTTGTGACCCCTGCTCATCAACAGGGTTTTGCAATATCACGGCAGAGCTATTTAGCAAAGGCCTCTGCTGGTGGCCCCCGGAAAACCGCTCCGTAGCCCCCAATTGGGGCCAAGGGCCCCGGTTGAGAAACCCTGACCTAGAGATCCAGCTGTGCTTCTGTTTAAGAAGACTTCTTTTTCTCTCTAATTACCTGCTATTCTGGATTATCTTTTCTATCATGTTTGAAAGCAGTCAATAATCATTTCAGGCCATATAGCATGTTATGCACCGCTGATATTTTCTAATAAACAAACAATGAAACAAAACTGATATGATTACCCAAACAACATATAAGTTTGTAGCCCACGAAGAGCGTCAGCAACACTTGCTGACTTCTGAAGCTTCAATGCACATACTTCTGCAGTTCAGGTTGATGCTGTTGTGTTCGTTTTAACGATAAGATCTAGCAAAGTTTTTGGAATGTTAAGGGATATTTTTGTTGTTTTTAGATGCGTTTATCACACACTATACAAATCTATAAAAAATGTTCACAATCGTGCGAAAAACATTTCACAATTTTTTGGCGCAACGATTATACATTGGTCTGCAAAACAAAGCTTCATGCAACAACAGTACGTATGTACAAGCTAATGAACAATGAACAAAGTTGACTGGGCTTGCCAAGAACTGCAAGTCTTGGCTACTCCCTCAATGCGTCCTGAAAGAACTGTAGCTCTTAGTTATTCTCTTCAACTAGCTTAAAATTAATGAATTTGTATTTGGCAGTCAAGTGCAATCGTTCAGAAAAATTTGGAAGGAATGAAAAAATGAGTTTTGTTAGTGAATACTAAAGACGACTTAACTTTTGATCATTTCGCATATACCGTACGTGAAAACAAACATAAAATCCTCAGTTGTAGTTAAATTTAGTTTTTCTTCTTCCTTTGAGCCAGTTGTTCCGACCACTGCTTGTCCGCACTAGATGTCGGGGCAGGTATTGAGCAGCCATTCGATTGTCTCATCGTCCAGAACAGTCAGGTCGTGCAGTCACGGCCGGCCTTAAGCCGATGCAGCTGCATTGGGCCCCACGCCTCTGGGAGCCCCACGACATGGTGTTTGGGTAGATTATTCATTTTTGCCAAATACACCTTGCGCTTGAGAATTCAGTAGAAACGCCATATAAATTACATTGTTAACAAAGAACGTTCACGTCAGAACTAGCGAATTTCCTTTCGAACGTCAGCAAACGTGCTCAATATTATTGTTAGTGTTGTATTGCATATCTGCGCTCTACCACGATCATAACACGGTTGACTGAACACGATGACGTCATAAAGTCACTGCTCAGAGAGGCCCCGCATCTGCTAGGGCCGGCCCTGCGTGCAGTCCATGATGAGGTCGATGGATTGGACACTGGAGGACAACATGTTAAATTTAGTGATATAAGCTTTTTTATACTTACATCAAAATTTAACTGAAGTTTACAAATAACTTCCGGATTTCAAAATCTTTCGGGTGTTACTTTATTCATGTGGGATCAACCCACATAAAACAAAGGTCAGCAGGCAAGGAATTCCGTAGAAAGAGTGGTAGGACTGTTTTTTTTATACTCATTGAAACGACAAATTTTTGTAAAATCATCCTGCATGGTGTCGGTTGGCATTTTAAAATCATTCAATGAAAGAAAAGTCAAAGACAATCTCAGAAGTTTGAAGTTCGTTCGAAGATGGTTGACATTTCGCTTGTATAATACAGATACTGAAAAATGTTTTAGCAACACGCTTCAATCAAAAGCTGTTTCGAATGAAAAACTACATGTACTGTATAAGCTGCAATTCATAACAGCAACAGAACAATGTCGTAAAAAGTTGAATATCAGGAAGCGATTAGCAGTTTAAAAACAAAACTGCAATGATTACGATTGCAGAGTACCGAAAAAGAAAGGGGCTGGTTCCACTTGGAATTCACCGCAACTGTGAGACACAGCGTTTCTGCTTATTTAACTTTCTGCTCATTTAACTGGCGGTTACAGACATCTGTTCTTCTCATTCGTCGCTGGTAATCAATGTTTAAACCCGAGCAAACGTTTTCAGATATAATATCCGTTTTCAGTCGAATGTGTCTGAAGAAAACTCGGATGGATCGCTTGTTCATATCTTGGGTGAGGGACCCTTTATATTGGGACAAACAAGGCATCAGCATAATGGCAAAAACATACGTCGGTTGACCACAACACTACGCGACCAGCATGGTGTCAAACGAAATACAGAAGTTAAAACTCTTGTCGATTGACAATTTGCTTAAAATTTGTTCCACCATTCCGTGAGATGTTTTTTTGCTCAGCTGAAGCTTCATAGCTTTTTAGGCCAACAAGATGGAAAAAGTGCTAAGAACACCATTGCACACTCTCGCCGTAGGCACTAATGCTGCTCATTTTCTTGAGGCAGAACCAAACGGCCTGGGTCGAAACAGAATCCGATCCAATATCTCTGTGACAGTTGCTGAGGGTCGCGTACGTTGCACGCTGTGTTGGTTTACATTTATCGATTTCTTTTTAGGCCAAAAACTCATTTCTCACAACTGCCGCTGACAAAAGCTTCAAACGCTCCTGTCGCTCCCTCATTGCCAAGCGCGCTTCGCTCGCCCCAGCGCAAATCTTCGGCGCTTCGCGAAAGCAACCGTTGCAAATTCGTGTCACTTGCACAGCGTAATAGTTTCAGAATATCGCGCCAGGTTCCCCGCTTTATTATGAATTATTTCAAGAGAAAAATTTGATCTAATTTTGTGGAAACAAAACATTCGTAAAATCCTTAAACGTTTTTCGAAAGTTAAGGAGAAACACTGCAAAACAACCAGCGGCGATTTAATGAAAACTTGCAAGATTTTAACATGATAACGAGAAGGCGTAATGTCAATCATCACTTCTCTTTAGCTGATGCAATACGAAAGTGTTTTATTTGGGTCTTTTTCAATATTTTTCTTTGCTTGGTTTTCTTGTGGCTTTGTTTGATTGGATATCGGCCTGTTCATAAACGTTGCCATTGAAACAGGTCACAATTTAATAAAGAAAGAGAAAAAGACAAGAAAAATAGTGAAGCTGTCTGCACCACTGTTGAAACAGGTTTGAAAAACCAGGGCATTATGACCTGAATAAATGGTTATTTCATGTGGGACCTGGTTAATTCATTTAATTGATTAACTTCAGGTGTTTAACAAATGTTTTTGCTCAATTTCATCACTTTGCTTGAACTCTTCCAGGTGTGAAGATAAAACCAAACGCGTTTACAATAGAAACTGCTCTGTTACAGTTGTATTGACCATGATGGACGAAAAAAACAGGGGACGAGATATCAAAAATAGATTAAGAATCGCAGCAAAGATTAATGAAACCTTGTGCAAAAATTTTCAAAAAAAGTGAAAACTTACATGGTTTTCATAAACATTATCTTACTGTAAAAGATTTAGAAAATGTTTGCACTCCGACAAAGTTTTTAATGATTAGTTAAACGCTCAACTAGTTAAATTGTTGCTAAAAAAATAAGTTTTTTTTTCATGTTTCATTCCCACACAAAAAGTTTGTAATATTCCCATGCAAAATGTAGTTACCGAATACTAAGTTATGGACTTGGTTCCATGTCAAGGAAAATTTATCATGAAAAAAAACGAAGCAAGCACTGGTGGTTTTGGCGCATATCTCGTATTACGATAAGAGCGACATTTCAGTTTACCGCGTAGCGCCTATAGCAGTGGTTCTCAATCGAGGGGAGGAATTCCACCCCAGGGAGAAATTTCATGAGTTCAGGGGAGGAATTTCTTCTTTATAGTTAAGTTACATATTCATTGTGTAAGTGTTATACTTCTCTTTTAAGTTGACATTGGCTCTTTCAATTAGTCATACCACTTGTATTTTATTTAGTGAAACATTAAACGTTTTTGTTGACAAACTTTAACGCTATTTATTTTACGTTAATATTTGCATCATACACGAAGGCAATAGGGCACAAGCTCACACTGTTTGCACAACGCAGATTGATAATAACAGACACAGAACGTTTCGTAACGGTGTTGGGGATAAGACCACTACATACAGACACTTTCTTGTCACAGTTTTTCGCTAATTCGTAACACTTGATGCTATACTACATCCAGAGTCGAGCACGAAAATCACATGTTAAGAATTAGAGTCCAACCCTGGCCAAGGCCTGGTGAAATACGAATGCGTTGTGCCATGCACACGCCCTTAAAATAACATTGTAACGTCTGGGCACTCAGTCACAAAGTAAAATGCAGTTGTAGTGTTCAAAGAATAAGGACTAATATAAAAATTTCGCCTGCATCGAAGCGATTATTTTTTGACATTTTTTGGCAAGAAATAGTTTTTGTCCCACTTTTATTTTTGACAACAAATAGTTTGTGTCCCACTTTTATTAATCAAGATATTGTCGTCAATAATGACCATTGTTCCAATTGTAGTTAATACTAACCTACAAACCCGAACAGGGGAGGAATGAAAGTTTCAAAATGAGCAAAGGGAGGAATGCATCAAAAAAGGTTGGGAACCGCTGTCCTATAGGATTGGATTATTAGCAATTTGCAAGACTGACAACAGTCACATCTTGAAAAGGGTATTGTGTTGTTATTTCTTGTGTCTACGCGGACAACCGTTGCCAAATTGCTTGATGCAATCCTAGCACACACCTACCATTTCATACAATTGGTGTCCAGAGCAAAAATTAAGCAACCTTAGTTATTCCTAAAACTTAGTAAATGTTTCTCACTGAGGCATATGTACAACTGTTTAGCTAAAGCCAACGTGACTAACGTTGACACGTAATGCAAAAAAGTCAATATAAGAGTGTTCGCAGCAGCAGAAACTTAAAACTAAACTTTTTTGTTGGATGTACAATGGACAAACCTTGCTTGCTGATTTGCATGTCGTCATTTTGTAAACGGTGAGAGGATATCTTCTCAGACACTCAGTGTCAAAAATTTACTTTGAATGTTACTGTAGCCGATAAAATGGTTTTGCATCAGTCATTGCGAAATAAATACCATAGAGAGTTATCTAACGATTAGTTTGACAACCAGATGAAACCATCTCAGTCAAAGCAAATCATTGTACTAATATTATAATCTGAAAGGGTCTCGCGGGACTTGTTTTAAGAAATCATGGTTTTACAAGACAGAGGTAATCGAAAATTATATATGCATTGCTGATTCAATTTGATAAATTCTATTCGCTGACTTTACACATGAGTTATGCATGCTTACCTTTCAGTAGGTGAAATCCATACTCTGCTAGATATCATCATTGCCGATTTTTCCTGAAGAAGCGCTTCTTTCTATAGTTCCTGGTTTTATACATGATTTAAAACACGCTAACATCTGCAAGAGTGAAATGATAAAATACACTTCCACAAAAACAATTAAAATTTGCAAAACCGAGTTGAAATGAAAGTTTGCAGACTTTTTTCAGATAATTGTCTTTACCAAGAATTACTGTACTAATGAAAAAGGTAATAAACAAAACTTTCTGATGTAACCACCGTGAAAAAAGCTATTAAATTTTGAGAAATTCAGCATAAACGTAAATGTTCATTGTATACTTGCGCAATATCACAAAAATAAAAAAAGGTTGGCCACAGTTTAAAATCAATATCAAAGATATAAGAATCCTTGCGAATAATTTTTTCAAACTATCCTTTCCATCTTCGCTGAACATTTTCGGTCAAGATTCACTTCCTGATTAACCACCAACTGCTTTGCCCCATCACAGATTCCTAGACGCTGTCAATATCTACTTTTTTTCTTTCTGCTTTGGTTAAACTTTGACTCTTGATAAGCAGAAATTTAGATTTTTGTCATTAAAGTCAAGTCACTCTTGTGCTTTCAAACGTGCACCAACAAGCTTGTGAGCAAAAACTACTTTCACGACATTCAGTTTGTAAAATAAGATAACAATTTTGTCTTTCTGGTGAAAACGACGCCGCCCCTCTGCCCTGAACATCACCAGCTTGAACATTTCGAACTGAGCCAGAATCATCTAAATGAGAATAAAATGTGAGATATTGCACAAGTTACAATAAAACGTCGTGAAAAATTGTGTGCTGATGTTTTGCAAAAATGCGAATGCGAATGTAACTTATGTTGTAAGATCGCCAGCGCACTCTTCCGGCATTGTGCTCCACTCTTAGATTTTTTAAAGAATTTTTTGTTGAAACGGTTTGAGCCTTTGTATAAAAGTCTAGCGTTGCCTATACGCAAAAACGTTTCTCTGTGATTTATAATACATTGTTTTTCTCTTTTCAGGTGACTTTGTTGAAGAATTGGATGACGATTGTCAATAACGTTTGGTTACCTGCGTGAAAGTAGTTGTTTCCATGCTTGAGCCTGATCCTTCATGCATACTGCATCAGAGTCCAGTACAGCAAGCCATACTTATGCATCTCAAATTGCAACGCACCGTGACAAACTGTTAGTTTTACTTTCGACATCATCAAATTTTTAAAATTGGAAAAGTTTGTACTATAAAAGGTCTATATTACATTTGGTAACTGCACAAGTTCTATGCTAATTTCAACCGAAGATGGAAATAGATAAATGCTCATTATTTTGCTACTTTTTACTGAAAAAAGTGCAATTTTCAATCCTGCTTTATAACGAATGCAGCTCACACACGATTTTCATGGATTGTGCATCGATGAAGAGAAGGATATTTAAGGATTAGAAACAGTGGGTGGTAATATTAACCCTCGAGTGCCATCAGAAGGGAACGTAGAAAAACAAACTATCCGATTTCACATGTTGCTGATGAATAACAAAAATGTTATAGAATTACACTTTAAAAGATGCTAGTCCAGCATTTTTCTACTCCATGACTGACTTTAAAAATGTTGCCTTTCTGGAAAACGACTGATGATGCAGAAAAACGTTCGCGACAGCTGATCTAAAAGACACTCATGTAGGGCTGCAATTCGACGACGCTAAGGCGTTAATCATCTGGATTCAATTTCGGACGCATTTCGAACTGTTTTTTCGGCTCCTGTACGAACATTTCACCTTAGAAACAGTTCATTTGACTCATTCGAAATCCATAGACGCAAGCGAAGCCCGGGATGATGACCATCGCCGCAGGTTTGAGTTGAGAGCAATTTTTCACGCTTTGTCTGCTTCGGAGTGCGAGCGTTGCGAATGACGTCACGCGGTCTTCACATATGGTATGTTGCTGCTTGCTCTCAACTATATATTTTTCTCCTTATCTACCTACCCGCGAGGAAAGAAGTTGTCTATTTTGCAATCCCCCTAATTTGAAACCGACTTTGGAATAGTAATAATAAAACATCTTCAGACTTTTAACCCAAGACACAATGGCTCCATCGCGTATAGAACAAAGAGCTATCATCACAACTATTATAGAACCCAGTTCATGCAGAAGTGAAGTTACTTAAACAGAAACCTTTTTTCGAAACATAGCGGATCGTTAAAATCTGGTTTGAATTTTTCTAAACGCGAAAAGCTGTGCGTTGTTCGAGATTGTTTGTGAGCAGATAAGAACCCTTGGCTGGGCGAGTGGACGTTCCTTTCGGTTGCAATAAGTGCTAGTGCTACTATTAGTAAAAGCCTGTTGATGAATTGGCGAACCGGGTATGCATTAGAAGAAATTTCAGAGGAAAATTCTTCCAACGGTCACCGTTCTCAAACTACCGGACGAAATCTCTTTCCATTGGGTGACGTAAACGAAGCGTTGGCAGAGTTGTCTTGAGGATTGGCAGATGTGGCTAACTGACACAATGTGACTGCCAACACAGAAGTAATGTGCTTTCTCTGAAACTGAAGATCTACGGCAAGCCTAAGCTGCGCGAATTCGCAACAACAAAAGAAGCAATGCACTTACAGTGTTCTTAAAAAATCGAAAATTTAGGCAGATTCTCGCTTGATTATCGCAATGTGTTTGAGATGAATATAAAAAAATGTATGGTAAAATGGGAGTAACTGCGTTAATTGGCTCTCACGACCTACGAAGATGGATACTGATCTGATTTCCGGGAAAAAGGTGTGTTTGCAAGGTTTTATATGCTTTTGCAATCTTTAGGCGTTTCCCTTTGGGCATTGTCTCTGCCGCAATGAAAGCTGCAGGAAGTTGTGCCTTCATGTGACAAAGTCACGGAAGACGCTCCATTATGATAATTGCACTATGTAACTTTTCGCCTACGTTCGCAATCGCAAATCTTGCCAAAGAACTTAGAGCACGCTCACCCAACCGTTAGCAGAGCGTAATTTAATTTAACCGAACAGGGTGGGGCGGTGCATTTTGAGTTAGTTTTCTGGATCAGCCAACTTTAATTGCAAAGCTACGTCGGCATCTGGCAAACCTATTGTGACAAGTCACTAAACAGTCATTTAAATGTTAAGTTTAATGGCTAATGTGTTGCAGCCGCAATGCTGCGTCGCCCTGAGCCGACCAAAGGGAGAGTCGAACCCACGACCCTCCGCGTCCGCATAACAGCAATAGAGTGTCAGTGGCGTAACTGGTGAGGGAGGACATCTGCGCACGGGCGCAGCACTTTGGGGGCGCCAAATTGAGGTAGGAGTGTTACGTAGTACTTACGAAATGTCAGTGGATGCCAGTAATTACGATTTACAAAATGTCGAATGCTAATAGCTGCTACCAGTTGCGAAATCTCATCAAGATCACCAAGGTTTGCATTTGCAAAGCGAAGAATTACGAACCTTAGTGACGTTTCAACAGCAGTCAGCGTCCGCATGTGGTTTGACTCACGGAAGCATCGCAATGCTTTCTACTTCGCACTCATGTTATAGTTTGGTCACAATGGGACGGGACCCGGACACCAGGAGGAACGAAGAGTTTTCCGAGAGGGCCGAAACTTTTTGAACTATGTCCAATATTTTTAAACTGTGTCCAACACATTTTTCCAGGGGGGCAAAAAATTTGTAGGGGGGGATTCGCCCTCTCTGGTTACGGGCCTGGCGCTCTCACAACTTCGTTCGCTCGCGCTTTACTCGGGCTCATTCATTAGAGTCCGAGCTGTCCTATGCAGCTAAGTATTTTTTGAAACATAACTCATGTTGGACTGAATGTTTATTGAAGCAATGGATTTGTATAGAACATTGGATTTGAAGTTCAACCCAATGGACAGTTACCATTTCGAGAGTAATTTAAAAGTGTAATTTAGACCTTCATATGGTGTATAGGCAATGAGGTAATATTTCAATGCTTGTGACGTCACCGTTGCCAATACAAACCACATAAATTTTTTACAGTTTTTCAACAAGCGCTTGTGCCCCCCCCACTTTGAAAAAAGCTCCGCCGACCATGGTTGTGACCACGGTTGTGGTTGAAGCAGAAACTCAAATTTCCGACGTTACGTCCAAGCACCTCAAATTTCTACTCCGGCTCCAACATTTAAAAGCTTTTAGTTCCGGCTCCGGAATGATTTGGTTCGCTGAAAACCAAAAACCATTGTATTGTTTGTACAACTTGATTGGTCCATAAACTGGGCAGTGGAACGGGAACCAAGATTTCAGGCTCCGGCTTCAGCTCCACGATCTAAGAATTTTGGGCTCCGGCTTTAGCCATACAAAATTGCTTGGGCTCCGGCTCCACAGCCCTGGTTGTGACCAGACCTGACGAGAGAGGGGAACAAGCGAGCACGCTGCATACGGGATATTCGAAGGCTCTGACAAACCCGTGCTTTAGAAAACAAGGTCCAACTCTGGCCAATTTTATGCTGTGTTATCAGAAGATTTCTGTGCCGATAAAATTCTGTTATTAAAATTCATGCAGATTTTTGCGCATGATTGGGGAACTTTTTCCTGGTTTTTGCATCTTCTTTCACTAGTTATAAAACTTCGAATGTATTACCGCAATCCAACAGGTTGAATGTTCAATCGTGACCGAAATTTCAAAGTGGGGATACTGTAGCTTCGCAAGAAACGATTAGATTCCATACTCTACCATAGTTAATGATTTCCACGATTCAAAGGTCCTGACGTCACAGTCTCATAAAGTTTTCAGTCGGGTTTCAAAACAACTATATGCCGGCCCGAGTCAGCTTTTGACGCCCCTTTGCTCCAAACTTATTCTTCGCATCTATGCAGCTGGAAAAGATGGTCGACGCGAGACAGCATAAAGATGCTGAAAAACGTTTTTTGGAACGTCGGCCAAAATGATGACTTTTACAGCCTTTTCGGTGTTATTTTTGAAATATTACTTTCAACTTCAAAACTTTCTAAAATTCGCTTTTTCACAAGTTATACGATAAAGTCATGAAAAAATGTACCAGTGGCTTGTTCGCTCAAAACAACCTGCGTATCTTACCCAAGCTTTTCAACAAAACATTGAAAAATCTGACTATTTTGCTTTAATTTATTTGAAAATGTCCCACCTTGGCAATGTGTGACGAAGAATACACTCACGTAGCTACAAGGTTTCCCGCCATGTCCTTGGCCAGGTTTTAAGGTTTGGGACCAAGATTTTTGTTTTCATTATGTTTAAAGCAAACTGTACAAAAAATTAGGGGGGCGCTGCCCCTGAATTCCTCCCGTGGCCACGGGCCTACTTCTCACTGGTGGGAATGTACCGCAATGAACGTTTCAATCGCGGTGATAACGCCAAAGTTTTCCAACGAGTTTCCATGAATATCAATATGACGTTTGGTCAAGCCACATGCCAACTATTATGTCGATATTCTCAAAGCACGCTGGCTGCATCCTGCATTTGCTGAATCGTACCGATTGCGACATGTGACTCTATCAAAAGAACTTGTGGCTGTTCATGCCTGAAATGCACCTGATCAGTGACATAACTGACGGGTGGCAGGGGTGCGAACCGCCTTCCCTCCCAAGCTAAATGTAAAAACCGGGCCCCTACCTAGCTTGTATTTTGGTATTTACTATTCTTTTGCTTTCAATAGATGTTGTTTATTGCGTTTTTCGGAGTGTTTTCCGGTAATTTCGGGTTTTTGTATAGCCGTTCAAAACCGGATTTGCTATAGTTTCTCTATCGTTTGCAAGTTGGCTCCCTTCAGCTAAGTTCCCCCCTGGCTGAAACCTCTAGGTACGTCACTGTACCTGATCAAAGCAAGGTTGTACTACAGATAAGAGCTATGTTAAGGCTAGCAGCAGTATCCTACAATAAAAGCATAGTTGTTTCTTAGGTGACTGAGCAATACAGTAGTTTTGTCAGCGTTTGTATCGCGTGAAGCTCGA
>JGI24021J15306_10000137_pt1 | contig 39835 bp, 20 predicted proteins | sample Ectturendosymbi1_FD_15306 | JGI IMG/M metagenome (IMG submission 15306)
CCCAGACTGGGGTTTGTGGGTGCTGAAATTTTCACCAATTTTTGGTGTTTTGTCCATAATTTCGGCTACAGATATGCTAGAAAGTCATTCAAGGGCTATAAAGACGCGGATTTTGGCCTAGTTTCCAAAAAATCTTGAGCCATAATAATGGCCCAATGGGTTGGGGGCCAGGTAAAGGTAGCCAAAAACACCCCCACTTGTGGCGTTCCCCACCGAAAACGGAAAATATATTTTTTTTCGACTACAAGACTTGCTGAATCCATAGGGGGTTTGAACAGCTCTCTAGCTCAATCGCCTGGCGAGTTATATGATTGCAAAGTTCTACAAGAAAAGTTGCGCACGCGGGACTAATGGGTTCAGAACAATTTTACCTTTGCAGAGATCTTCACTTCGTCCGTCAAAATTAATATTGATAAACCCACCTAATGACTTGGCTTATGGTACTTGTTATTGAAAATCTCCCACTGAACAATAAAAAATAACATGAGACGGGGCATGAAATATTTGTCGCCAATGCCAATGGAAGTCAAGTGATGTAATGATGTGCCGTTGGGGGTGTTGCTAACGATCGAACAAAAAAATAAAAGGGAAGCCCCCCCAAAATTTCTGGGCTGGCTAAGTCACTGTCTCAAATTGATAGAGAACTGTTGCCTCATATTCAACGTTTGTTTCATTTATCAATGTGTTTACACAAGTTCGTGAAGTTAGTCACCAGCAGTGTTCCTGTAAGAAAATTTTACATTGATCAAATGTTTGTTTCAGTGCGCATGCAATGTCACAACCATGTGGACACACAAACAGTGAAACGTGTCGAAAGGGCTATGCAATATTATACGATATCAAATTTGGAATGTTGCAAGTGCGCAAGAATGAGGTTTTCACTGCGCAAATGCTCTGGTGGTTGTGCGGATTTCCGTACCTTGGAGGGAACACTGGTCACCAAGGGGACTGCGCGATTTGATAACAACGACTGTGAACTTAAATCGCAATTTAGGCTACTTAAGTTCCCAGAAAAAATTAAAATTTTTTAAAGACACATATCGTAGAAAGCATTCTTTCATTTTCCCAATGTCAGAATGGGAACGAATGTTTTTTGCGAAGAGGCAATTGTAGACCACAAAGTGGAAGAATATTAAAATAACTTTTAAGACCATTGGAGAAGTTCCAAGCCACATTTGACCATTTCCAAGAGTTAAAACCATACTTTGCATTCCTTGTAAATCCACTCAGTGTTTGTATCGGTGATGGCTGTCCAGTTCGTTAACCGTTTGTTACAAACTTGTCTCCTGTAGAAATAAAACTGACCGAAATGCAGGAAAATCTGGCTCAAAAAGAACTTCAGTCAAAACCACTCTACACTTTACATCTGGCGACAGGTTCCACCCAGACTTCAAAATACCAGTGTATAACTCATTTCTGTGTATAGGACAACATATTGCTGTGATTTTTTTCTCTGTAATGAAGTTCGTAAAATCAAACCATCGTGCAACCTTGAAAAATTAAGACTTGGGAGTTAATTTGCACAGCTTAAACAATGTACTGTCCAGATTTTCGGGGACTTGAAAATCAAACAAAAACTCAACTGACAATTACTGTGCATCGATTGATATAAATATGCATTCTTTACCATATTTGTATTGACACTACAAACTGGTTTTGCGACTCGCTGGTGTTTTTGTTTTTCTGCAAATGACTCTTCTATTGAACAAATTTGTCCACCCCTGGTTTATAATATGTGTAAAGAAACATGAGTGAGAAAGAAGCATTGCTGCCAAGAAAAAGCGTTTTTTTGCAAGCAATGCTCCCTTAGGTGCGCAAATGCGCAATGCCACCAGACCATTTGCGCAGTGAAATCTCATCTCGAGCACTTGCAACATTCCAAATCATTGGAAAAGTACGAAAACAAGAAGTTATTTGAATTAAATGTGTAGTTTGTTCGTATTGTCATAAGATTTTACACTTATTCTAAAAACTAACAAACTTCAAAGTTCATTTAGAACTCTGCTAACTCAGTCTTTAAACATCCATGCTCACTGAAACAAACATTTTCTCACTGCAAACGTTTCTTACAAGGAAAACACTGTATGCAACTGTTGCCGTAACACTGGATATTTTCTTTTTTGCATACGTTCATTTGCGTTGCAGAAACTTTAGTCAATGCCACTCTACACTTAATTTCTGGCGACAGGTTCCAGAAAGTAAATATCCAGAATTTAAAAATACCGGTATATAACTCATTTCTGTGTATAGCACAACATATTGCTGTGATTTTTTTCTCTGAAATGAAGTTCGCAAAACCAAACCATCGTGCAAACCTGAAAACTGAACACTTGCGAGAATTAATTTGCACAGCTTTAACAACATACTGTCCAGATTTTCGGGGACTAGAAAATCAAACAAAAACTTAATACTGACAATTACTGTACATCATTTCACGAAAAACTTGCATTCTTTGCCATATTTGTATTGACACTACAAACTGGTTTTACGGCTCGCTGGTGTTTTTGGTTTTCTGCAAATGACTCTTCTATTGAACAAGTTTGTCCACCCCTGGTTTATACTATGTGTAAAGAAACATGAGTGAGAAAGAAGCATTGCTGCCAACAAAACGCATTTTTTGCAACTAATCCTCCCTCTAAAGGTACGCAAATGCGCAATACCACCGGAGCATTTACGCAGTGAAATCTCATCTTGCACATTTGCAACATTCCAATAAATTGGAAAGCACGAAGGCAAGGCCAAGCTATTTGAATTAAATGTTTAGTTTGTTCGCATGTTCATAAGATTTTATACTTATTCTAAAAATTCACAAAGTTTATAATTCATTTAGAACTCTGCTAACACAGTCTTAAAAAATTCATGCTGACTAAAACAAACATTTTCTCACTGTAAACGTTTCTTACAAGGAAAACACTGCATGCAACTGTTGCCGTAACATTGAACATTTTCTTTTTTGTATATGTCACTTTGCGTTGCATCACCAACAACCTGAAGAAGATAAGCAAAATGTTACGACCTTGTCCCCTCTGCAAAATTTCTGCAGACCCCCATGATGGGCATATCAGTAAATTTGTATTTTAGCTAACCGGATAATAACCGCTAATTGTTAGACAATGGACCTAACCAGATTTGCGTGATGAATTGATCGTAAATGATGACACAGTCTTGTTATAAATTGTTTTTTCGTATTAGGCTACTTCTAAGAAACTTTTGAACCTTTTTCGATTTAATCGTTGTCTTATTTCTTCGATTTCATAGTTGTCTTATTTCTTCATCGTAATTCTTGTCAGTTCTTGAATGTTCTGATAGTTGATATAAAGGCTCCCAAGAGCCGGTGCACAACTTTTCGGTCTGGACAATTACAAGCTTGAGCTTGGACTTCGTTCACTTTGATTTGCGTTATTTGATGAAGAACAAAAAATGTTATTAATTAATTCATACCCCGCACAATGAAACAAAGAAATAAAAACAACTCACACATAGATGGGGCTAACAAGGTATCGAAAAGTCGCTGCTCATATGGGAAACTACTTCAAAATACTTTACCCTCCGCAGTCTTCTCATTAGCTCCCACTGATACGAGCGACATAAAGTCAAACCCTGTCGTTTCTTTGAAAAATTTGTTATTAATAGAAAAAACTGTATTTTAAATGATGTTTTCAAAAGTTGGTTACTTTTATCAAACTGGTTATATGCGAATATATGATGAGTAGAAGTGAGAAAAAAATGTCTGCTTAATGATTACACCTTTCAACACTTTGGAAAAGTCTTGCGAAAATCCGAGATTTATCCTGGGCAGAAACGCATTTACTACTAAAATGTAGTAACCAAACAAGGAGCACACTACCATAGAAATGCGGGCCCCAAACATTTTGGGGAGGCAAAGTCCACTTTTCCCAAATATTGGTATCGACACCAAAATTGACACAAATTTTGAAATAATTATATCCTCTCCATAATGAATATCGTTGTATAAAAATATAACACATCTGGCATCACTATGCAGAAGAGTGTTCGAGAACCGATTCCTGATCTTATTTTTGTATATTCTGAAAAAAACGGATTGTGTGATTGCTTGCTTTGGCCAAAAAACACGCAACTTTACAGAAAACGTTAAATTGTCAAATATAAACTACTTGACTTCATTGGCCAAAACGTAAAGCGTTTCCCAAACCTCTGCAACCTGGGGGCGCGACCGCTTTCCCTGACCCGCTGCTTCATATGCCTATGCGTGCTATTTCTCTATGGCTACGATAATGATCCTACGTCAGGTTTTTCATCAAAAATGTTGCGATGTTAATTTTCGTAAAGTTTTGTGAAAAGGACATTAGTCGCAAACATTGCAAAAATTTAGAGTTTTTATCTAAGATCTGGCAAAACTTCACCGGCAAGTTCCTCCAACAGTGGACAAAATTTGTTCGAATACTAAAGCATCACGGATCACGTGTTCGGCAATGGCAGTCCGTGTAACCTCTGTGCGACTACATGTCTTGTTATCTGGGTTGCAACGATCTGTTATGGAATTGAACTTCGATGTAGATATTATTGATTGGAGAATTTCCATCCTCAGTCTGTAACTACTTGCTGGGCAGAAATACAACAGTCCGTTCGACGTGCTCAGCAGCTCAGTGCTGACTAGCGAATTCATGCAAATGCACCAGTAATCAAATTTGAATGAAGTACTTGCAAAATATTGGAATGAGTATCAACAAAAATAAGAGGTATTTAGTACTTTGTTTTCGGCAAATCAAAGTGTTATTGCTTACGCTCACGTGAAATCCAATAGATCGCTTCACATTTGACGAAACCCTAAAAAGAACATAGTTGCCGCGTTCGCCATCAGTAGCTTTCAAACACAGCTCCAGCCGCGTTTCGAAGGTGTGTAACTCTTATAGGGATTTAATTTAACTTATGGCCATCCAGATATCCCTCGACAACGTTACGCAATGTCAAGAAAAAATTGGCCTATGTTTAGGTTAATGACCCTTCGAATTCGACATACTGTAGATGAACGACCTCATCCACTACAATTAAATATTCTGTATCTTCTACTTGTGAATTTTGCCGTTTCACAAGACGTTGGTCCCTGGATTTCAGATCCAATGTGCACTGCTCATTATGTGCCCAATCAGCGCTTGTTCATTCCGAAATCTCTCACAGTTCGAAGAATGCGTGCTCGAAAATGAACAAATTCCCTGTTTGCTGAGCACCAATGCTGTTAAGTGGGTTGATCTGCTTGACCTGAAAAGAGGTCTTGTCTGTTTTAGCAACTAGATGAAGGCGTACCGAGTCAAATTTGCTTGCCCGCTTTTTCCTCGCCATCAACGCAGTTTTGAGCGAGTTTGTGGTTGATTACATCCAAGCAGTTAAGCCATGTTTAGGATGATACACTTTCTCTGTGGTGATACACTTTCGCTTAGGCGATGCACTTCCGCTGTTGATCAAGCTTTTTTGGCATTGTTTAGCACGCGGGTACGCGCGGAAACTCATGTGTGCGTCCGTACTGACGTTCTCAGTATAGCCGGGAGCGTAGCCCTGGGCGAGAGAAAGGTGCAGTCGCTTCCAAATTTTAGACGGCAATTACTGAATCGTTGAGCAAAAATTGTCATGAACGCGTAAAGCCAATCATTTATTAGAGTTCACAATTCTCGTCCCCCAAATATTTTTTTTCGGCTACGTACCTGAGTTTTATTTAAAACAGAAAAAGTCTATATTTCGCCTGATGTTTTTCAACCGTGTGGGAATCAATGTTGCGTCTTTGGTGTAAGCGAGCCGTTGTAGGNTACAAGAGGTTGGGTGTGGAATGAATGCTGAGTTGCTGATATCCCCGAACGCTACCAGCAGAGGTTAGCCTAGTCTTGTATGAACATTGGTCTTGTCTCCTGACTACGCAACCCGGTATTTTAATTTGCCCAGGCTGTTGAAATGCTCTTACTACTTTATGTTTGCAAATTTCCAGGTGCATTAAAACTCGACACTTTATTTACACGAGGCTTTGCCAGAGCAGCAGATCGACAGTGGTGCGGTGACAGAAACATCCCGGTCCGTACGCTATGTCGTACAAATGCTAAGTGCACGAAACGAGATCAGAGCGCGTTCGCTTTACACACATGAACACAAATGCAACGAATTAGAATGAGTCAGGCAGAAGAGCGCTGTATGGCGAAACAGCTCCTTAAGAAACTCAGTTTGTTCAGAAAAGCAAACACAAACGGTAAAATGCACAAAAATGCGAATAACTTCAATACATTCACTATATTACATGCGGATTTTCCGACTATTGCGAATTTTGCGCAGTAGGCTACTTTGCGTTTGCATCCTTGTATTACCACTTGAGACGTTTGAAGTCATAAAAGTCATATATTTTCTGTGTTTCAGGAAGCTATGAAACGAATTTTGAAACAAACATCGCACCACTACGAAGTCTACAGTATAACAAAAGTTATGAAGTCATAAAAAGTCATATTTTCCATGTTAGGTCATGAAGTCATATTTTGCATATTTTCAACCTAATTCAATTAGGAAACCATTGAAACAATCTGCTATATAGCTAGGTCTAAGCTGCTTCCTGCAAACTGATCCCACTCAACACCCTGCGAGCCCAAAGACGTAGGTGAGCCAAGTTATCTGGATGAAATATAATGCACTGCTTAAAAATGCATAGTCTTGCTGCCCCAAAGACATAAACCTATGGCCATGCTTGTTTTCAACATGCTTCAAACCAAACTGTATGTTTTGCTTATGTTTTGAGCTGTTAATTTTAGTGGGGCATCAACAAACCATGGGGCTACCGTCTCTTATGCCTATTTTCGCTGGTACTGCTTCTTTGCACAGTAGTTGTATGTTCTAGTTCAGTCATTTTTGTTTGGTCATATGAAGTCATATTGTCTGAAAAATAAGATCATATTGTCAAGTTTTTAGATCATAAAAATGGCTCTAATTATCATACGATATACTAACCTTAGATACGGTAAAGAAAAACTTACGGGGAAATTTTGAGTTGTGTTACTGCCAGTGGTGTGAAACAAGGTCATGAATAAGGCATTCAAAGCCTATTTCTTTTAACTACGTTTTAAGTCGAATTAGGTTTACAATAACAGAGTAACGTGTTCAACTTGCACTGTTCACTATGTTCTGTTTATCTCTGGTTAAGCTTCGTGTTTCATTTCTCGATAAAAACCAACTACACATTTTCTTCTTATGCCACCCACTTTCTTATCGGTGAAATATAATTCACGATTTTAACGATATTATTAGGTTCACTGCAATCTTCAAAATAAAATAAAAAATTAGTAGGTCAAATCAGTTGACAACGCATTCAAAGTTCACAGTTTTTTCAGAAAAAATCAAGGTTTAACTGCTTGGTAACGGATGTGAATTGGTTTTACTGATTTCATCGAGGATTAATTTTAATCAGCGTTTTAATTCTATTGAAGTTGTTTGATTAGAAAAGTACAAGCACGGTTGTGCGGCATACGAGGGAACCTAAAGCAACCTTGAGGCCAAGAGGCATTATACCAGGTGCTGAGTGCCAGGCAAAAAATTTCAGTTCAAGAAAATCTCGCATAAATCCTGTGCTGACACTCGGCGATCCACCTGTAATTAGTTCATCTGATTAGCGTAATCTTCATTTGTCTTCCATAACAATCGGGATGAGTGTGCAGCCCTGTCGACGCCGAAGCTGCAGTGCAAGGCGTGCAGAAAGAAATCTATCAGACTGAAGGTACTGCGTAGGATTACTGTTGATTTGTTGCCGTGGGCGAAGAATATTTTAACGTTATCGCACCGTAAATGAAGACTTGTCTTCGCGCTGGTGACTATTTGCTTGTGATGTTTGCCATTTGCAGCACATTTTTCTTCACTTAGCTACCCTGAAACTCTAACCGATTGTTCAAAAATAGGCTGAAAGGCAATTTTGTTGTTTTTCGGAAAATTATCCACCGGACGTGCGCTGCGGAACGCAAAGTTTTTGTTATTGCCTCAAATTTTTTTCTATCGTTTCGAATAGAAAATAGCCCAGATTTCATCATTTTGGGGATTTTTTGCTTTAGGGATGTTATTTTGCCATCATGCCAGAACGCCAATTTTGTTTACTCTCACTGGAGATGGGTTGCGCCATGACACAGTAAAGTTTTTGTTTATGAAGTGTCCTTCTACTCTGCGTGACATAAGGTAGATGAGCTTACTAAGAAAAACGTGCTCTCACTTAAATATGATCCGCTTATCAATCATGCACTGAACAATTTAATTTGAACAGTTGTAGAAAACTTATCGCATTTCCGGCAATCCTCTGTACATGGGTAACATTACCAACAATGGTGAAGGTAAAAAAAAGAAAAAGTATGGATAAAATAAATTTTGATGTTCAAGCGTTGTTTGTGTTTTGACTAGAAGCGATTAATCCACATATCCCATGAAATGCAATGATTAGTCTATGATTTCAATTCCATGTATACATCTATATTTAGGGGAAGTCAACCATCACTGTAGTTTTGTTGTCCATGCGTTTTGGTTTGATGATGTTAACCAGTACAATAACAAAATTTATGCTCTAAGAAATAAAACCCACCTGAAAACAAACGCTAACATTACTGATTTGGATATCAGCGTGTCTCTGTGTCCATATTTTAAATATGCAATCTAACAAAACTATGAAATCAAGACAAGTCTAATCAGTGATGATACTGTATAAAATCAGGCAACGTAAAGCTCCACAGGTCATAAACACTCAAAATATTCGAAGCGAACATGAGCTAGTCAAACAGCACAAGCAATTATCAACATTTTGGTTTGGACATATTTACAGCTCGACCCTTTTTGATTCATCAAACAAACCCAATGTAAAAAAACTGTTTATCACGTTGCTTTCAGCTGGATTTAAAAAATAATCTGCATACGACATTTCAACATTTTTTGAACTAGGTGTTCGCAGTGGGAAGGTAGTGCTCCTATGCAACTATGATTGGTTAATTTTTTTACAGCATTGCCATTCAAATAATTTTTTTCTTGAGATGATCGTGCTTCACTTAGCCCGCCTTTGTTAAATTTTAACTGATTTTCAAAATAAAAGTTTGTTTGGTGTTCATGAGAAACGTAGCGGAAGGTCACGGCTTGTTTTAAAAAAATGTTAATGAAGCGGTTTTTGTCATTTCAAGCGTGGAAATATTATTTATAAACACGAGTTTGTGCGAGTTGGCAAACTTGTTTCAAAATTTTTTACTCCGCTGAACTTAATAAGCACGTAGCTTAAGACATCTGTACAAACGTTATTAACAAAGAAGAATTTTCTTATCGTATTTTCGCCGAAGTTGACCGGAAAACTTTGCAGTGCGATTACATTTTAACAATTCGTCAAACACAGCCACATTTAATTCTGTAACTCACTGGGTTTGCATTTAACACATCTTTTGTTGAATTGACATCCTCTGAAGAAAATACTGAATAAAGTTATATATCTTAAACGTGACTTCCACTTGGTAAATTTCCTCATTAAGACCGTTTCATAATAATTCAACACTTGTACACTTGGAGCATCTTCAAGCATCGATCCAACACTAAGTAGCCTTTACTGACGGTTGAGTTAAGCTATTCTGGAACGACAAATTGAGGGAAATAACAGCATGACTGAGTAACCAGTCAATAGAGAAATAATTTTGAAAAAGGTTGTTTTGTAACCAGCATAACATCGTTTGCTATAAATTGGCATGTCGTTGAAATGTCAAAACAACGATTTATCGTGGCAACGAGTTGTTAGTAGACAAAAAATTCCTGAAGCATTACTGAATATCATTCTGTGCTTAAAAATAATCACAACCGGTCTGCTATATTGCGATTGTTGCATCATTCCCAATCAGATACGTAAAAATTATTATTTATACCCACTTAATTTTGTTTTGACAGGACAGGGATCCTGATTCTTTGTTCACAACAATACGTAGTTTTCCTCACAATGACCTTTCTGCTGCGTGAAGTACTGTAAAGGTTGGTGTTTTCAACAAGTCTCAGTTTTTGGTATCAAGGCTGTATTCTGACGATCAAAGCCTGTTAAGAGGTTGCAGGTGGCTTTCAAATTATCGAAAGCACATAAATGTTCACTCCACCTATTAATTAAGTTCGATCAACTGGTGTTCCCGCAGGTAGTCAGAGCGTATTGAAACCTTCATGTGGCTACCATGCAGCCAGTGGGCGAGATATTTCCTGCTGGTTTTTGGTTTTGGTTTAAAAAATACGACATTTTGATCCGAAAGGTTTTCTTTCTTGTTTTAACATTTGGAAGTATTCATTAGTTTGTGCTCTGCCAAACACTTTTGCACTGTCTACATGCAAAAACAAACTTTTCTTCAATAATGATATTACGCAACAAGCTTTCCGGTTTGTGTTGGCTAAAAATCAATGTTTACTTTTCTGCAACAGTCTGACTTTTACAAATATTTTTTAGATCATGTGCATCGAAATTCATCGCAATCATCAAGAGTGACGCATCCACATGGACACTCGCTTGTACTACGCTCTTGATGAATGACGCAGACTCAGTTAACGCACTTCATTTTGACGTACCCCGTGAGAATTAAGCTTTATGCAAACATGAAAAACACGATATTGTTACGCAAAAATTATTGATGAATTATGGAGAAGAGAAATTTTTTCAAAAAACTGATGAACGCAGTTTGGGAAATTCGCCTACGAACAGCATTTCGCTTTGAGCAGGTCTACCTACAGGCCATTTTTCGAAACCTTTGTGAATGTAAGTTTTGATCGAAGTATTGAAGTCATGCTTTCCACGTTCAACATGTGCCTGGAGATTGGCGAGCAATAAACGCAATCGTTTTTGGGATGGCCTGACAGCGGCCAAGTCCAAGAATTAAAGTACCAACACGTTTTCATTCCTGATTTTCCCTCAGCAAATGCCTATGACCTACAGCCTTTGATTTTTAACGATAAATCAAGATACAATAAAATGTTTCTTATGAGCATTTGTCCTTAACTAATTTTTTTATAAGTTTTCCGTTTTCCTATTTTCCGTTTATTACGTTTGGTAACCGTATAGTTGTCTGAATGCTGTGCAGCAGAGTTACAACATTTTAAACGAGGCAAGCACTGTTTCTTTCGCATTCATTTTTTTTCAAACATCATTGGCGCCTGCAACATGCAAATTTCAGACAAACGTATTTAAAACAAGCGAGATGTTGACATTCAAAATGAGTTTGGTGCGAAGTCGATTCTTGTTTAAAATTTACTTGACCCGAATGCAAAGCAACGCGATAACCACGGCAAGGAATGCAAATAGATGTAGTAATGTGCTAGAAGTTCACCATTGAAATGTTTCAGCAGTTAGACGCTTTGGTGAAACGCATGTCAGCTCTTTGCTGTAGGCGAGACTCTTTAAATTAGCAGAACACCTTGCAGCATTCGTTTTGAATTTTGATGAATGACCGAGATAAAACCTGATTCGTCCCAAAACTGTTCTGCGAGGTTCATTTTCGACAACAGCCTGAGAAAATGCGATAAAGCGACGGTGCTCGAGGCAAACGATCTCAGAAGTATCGAAAAATGGGTAAAGAACCTGGAATGGTGCAATCATCGCAAGGTTGTTGAGCAACATTCATAAAAACTGTGGCGTAAGTGTAGAATGTGGCGCAAGTGATGCATTTGTGGTGCAATTCGCAAGTTTATTTTGTGGTGCAATTCGCAAGTTTATTTTGTGGTGCAATTCGTAGCCGCAAGCAATCGCTTCAAGATTTCGAGACTGAAGATTCGTAAAGTACCTGAAATTAATTTCCCATTACAAAAATTTGATGATTAATTCGGCTACGTCACCATTGTGGAGATTTGCTTGGAAGGCTAACAAAGAAAAAAATAAAGACTTAAAATAAACGTATTCCATGCGTGGTTTGCTGTCACACTTGAGAAAAAAACAGTTCGGAGCATGACACAAAAACCAACAGGTTTTCATGATTAGTTCACTGCCTACCCATACGTTATGACATAGAATGTAGAATGAAGAGTTGCGACTGCGTTTGTTAAGCATTTAGGTATAGGCCTTAAATGGCATTAATGGATATACTTTTTATGTTTATGTTGGGTAACGGATATTTGCTGCCACGTAAGTATTTTTTAAAGGTGTATTTTCCTTTACTGTCACAAGAAATGAACACGTGTTACCTAGGCACTGCAGCCTCAAGCTCATTGGACAAAACCACAACTAATTATTGCTTCAATGAAGTTATCGGACACTGGAATGCATTGCACAGCATCCTGCTTTCTTCACCTCTATCACAAAGATAAACTTTCAACTGAATCATTTACCTAATCTGCTTCGATTTTTATCAAACATTGCTTGAAGAAGCAACATGACACTTTCTGCGCCTTTAGTCTGAACAATCTGAGCTTCAGATGCAGAAGCACATGATGACATGATGAGTAGCTTTCAGGGACATGAAATGTTGATTTAAAGTGTTTCATTACTCTGATTGATTAATACAAAGCTATCCTGGAATCACAATGTTATTTCTGAAAAACGACATCAAAATTTGTTTTTCTATCCATTTTTTTCTTTTTGCAGTACGTTTGAAAGTTTCCCAAGGCTTTATTGCTTGATGGCAACTAGTATTTTTCCCTGAAAGTCTTTTTAACTCTCGGAGGATTCTACTTAGAGATAAATTTTGCAGGTTATCCTGCACTGAAATTATGTAGATTGCAAATGCAGTGGACTTTGTAACTTTAAATACAAAGAAACTGACACATTTCGCAGAATGATATCAATATTGGCAAAGAATCTCCTCACTGACCTTTGCCTGTACATTGTAACACAAAACAGAGGAGTTTGGTACAAAACCATGCTCTCATCAAGGCAAATTTAAGTCAGCACATATAAATCAAGTAATTTCATATCCAATTCGGCCTCTGCAACTTTTCTTGTGAAGCAGCTTTGAATAACAGCGCACTTCAGTGATACACGCTTAACACAGTCAGGTCTTTGCACCACAAGCCAATCAAACTTTTTTTCCAAGTATGTGAATGGGTCAAACGCAAATCTCCTAAACCTATTGTTCACAGAAGATAAAACTTTTAACTGAGTATAATGGTTGAACTTTCACAAATTGTAGCAAACACACTTGAGGTTCCTACATATATTACATTTTGAACTTTTTAAAACAAACATGAAACAACCTAAGGACTTTAGTTGTGTTTCCTGCACAAAGGTACTAATGAGGCATCCACCATAGGTATAAAAACTGCGTTATCTGATTCTAGTCGTCCACGTGACATAAAATTAGTGAGGTAAACTAGTCAGTTCGTTCGAACTTACGATTCAAAGTAGAAGCAATGTTTCAAGTTTTGTTTCTTATTTTGTTGTTAAAGAAATACGGTATATGCAATTTTGCTTTTAAGTGCAGTTGCAATTTAGCATAAAGAAAGTCAAAGATATAAGTTTATGATCAGCAAAACTGCGCGAAACGTATTTCATATGCTTGGCTTTGTTTACTTCTTGTGGTTGAAAGAAGTACTTTTTTAAAGTATTTGATGAAGTATATAAAGAATGAACTCTCTTTGCACCCTCAGTGAAAGTGACAAGCAGGGCCAGAGCCCCTACCCCCTCAATTGAGGGGCTTCTCGAGTTTGGGGCCCGTCCAGGTGCGAATTTGTGCATTTCTTTGTCATGCAAACAAAAAATACAAATAAAACTAGTGGCCAAAAATTGCAACTAAGTGACTGAAGTCGCCTTGTTTGCACTTGGCGCGCTGAAAGGCTTGTCGCTGCCGCCGGTCTATTCACATGGCATATTAATGATATTGTTTGGTCATAAAGCCTGTTGGTCAGAGCCTTCACCTCAACGTCTTTTTTCATGCGTCAATTAATGTCGGCAGAAATCGCATTAGTGCAGTAGTTCCGAATGCCAGAATGAAACGTGTATGGGAGTTCCAAAGTGGGGCTTTGAAACAAGAATGTAAGATTGCCAGATTACAAGAGGAAAATCTTTTGTCATCCACTCACAAAGTTACTGAATATTTTCATACCAGGCCTGTAAAAAGCATGAGCTCAAAGTGAGTGCAAAGCAACGTCAATTCTAAACATAGGCGCAGCCAGGGGGCTATGCCCCCAAATTTTTAGCATATTTAGTCATTTTGTGCCTTGAGAGTCGGTATCCCAAACAAAATACTGTTAATCGCAAAAAATCAAACATTTTGCTTCCCCAAATATTTTTGGCCTCCCGCAAAGTTTTGGGCTGGCTACGCTAATGATTCTAAAGAGGCATACCAACGTTGAAAGGTAGCAACGTTTCAGAAAATTTCATAGCAAGGGTGGCGGAACCGGGGGGCGTATGGGCCTAGGCTCCCCACTTTTCTTTCTGGGGGGCTTCAAATTTCGAATTTCGCTTAAATAGGTTCAAACTACACAATTAGTATTGGGTCTGTTGTTAAAGAAAATCGTTTAATGAAAAAAGTTTCCGGACTTTTTATGGCGTGCACGCGCGCCTTCCCACTTTGAAAAAGGTTCTTCCACCTCTGCTTCATTGGTAACGTTCAGAGAAAAATTGTTGTGGTATGTGGTTTGAAATCAAATTGTTTATAATTCATCATATTGTGCAGTAGACACAGATAGCAACATTGTGGACATGTTACTGTTTCCTTCAGCGGGCTGCTTACTGTATTATGTGGCCTCAATGATTGCATTTAAATGTTTGAGTTAGATATTCCCACAAAACATGGTTTTAGGAATACTTGGTAACATGTTCGTCGGAACGATTTTTTCCAGGCGGGGCCACTAGTGGATTAAAAAAGATATTTCCAGGGGGAGGCCAAAACTGTTTAAATTTGTTTTTTCCCACTCAAAACTAAGAAAACAACCTTTTTTACTGAAAGTTTCAAACTCCAGGGGGCTTTGACACCCCACTGCCCCCTTCCGACGCCCATGCTTGGTAATATGCCATTGCTCCTTGTTAGGTTTGCGTTCCTTCATTTGGCGGACATATATTACAATATTGATGTTATATTCAGTGGCGGATCCAGGAGCAGGCTTGGGGAAACTGTCTCACCAAAATTATATGGCGCCCTGCGATATAAATGCGCCCGTTTTGGAACCTATCGCAGTGCAAGCAGAGATTAAAAAATACAAGAATACTCTTTACCAGAGGTTCTTAAACGTTTTCAGTCGCACACCTTTAGCGTTAGTCATTGATACTCGCACTTACTTGCACACTCAAAATCAAACACAAAAACAGAACAACAATTTACAGTATTTGGTATTATGGGAAGGATGCAAAAGGCTTTGCTGAAGACAACACACATCGCAAATCAGCTGCACATTCCGGTTTGTTCTAAGATTTTGTCTTGTACGCTTTGTTTTGGTTACGGCGTTTATGGTAAAATGATAATAAATTTACGAATGCTAGAACAAGGCATTGATTGCTTTTCAACAGCATTTCGCTACCATACGCACGCTCCTCTTGCGAACCTATGCCCCCAGTAAGGAGCCAGGATCTGAACTAAACAATGCTTTACACTGCTTTGAACTGATGGACTTACGTGTCGGACATTTACCCAGCTTCTATATTATCAAATAGTATCAAAAATGCTATTTTTTCGTGGTAGTACTGCTCCATCATTTCTTTCTCGCGTGAGAAATGCTCAGTCTTACTCAGGTAATCACAAAAATAATCGCCTTCACTTAAACAGCACGGTTGTGGATTTTCCGTTGGGCTATGCAAAATTGGTCTGTGTTTGTTAAAAGTTAATTTTTTTTGCCTGATGGCAGCCTTGAAATGAAAGGCAGTAGTGAAAACAGGATAGCTATGTGGAAAACTCATAACTGACGCAAGATTCTAGAAATCTTGCAGCTTCTGCAGGCAAATGTTGTATTGGACAGATTTTGTAGAGATAAGGTCGTGAAACTGAGCATTTAAACTTTAAGGAACTGTTGAACGCAACTAATATATGCTTCCAAAACTGATAAGCTACAGTATGTGGTACTACGATTACTGGGAAAATCAGGCAATTTCCAAGTTTGCTTATGAACAGTGTCTGTGTTATCTGAACTGGGTTTTCAATGTACTGTATATCAGGAAATACCACAATAATTTCTGTTGTAGAAAATATTTACGCTATGACATGAAGTTAGCCTAAGATAACGAAATGACAAACTGCATGTTGCTTGTAAAGTCCTTTAGTTTGTTTGCTATTCAGCTTGCTTAAATTGCAACCGCTAATAATGTAGCTACACAAACTTTGTCTGGAAAGGTGATCGTCATTTTACTCGAATCCTATCGTGGGACTTGAGTTGTCACTTGTTAGTGTAAGAACCGTTCTACTTCTAAGCGGGCCGAAAAATCGTTTCGGACATTGTTTTTTTTATCTCTCTACGGATAGCCACAACAACGTCAAGTAGCGTGCAACATGCTTCAGGGTATATCTTTTAAATAGAGTTTATAGATATAAGAGGTTGTTTTGTACACCAACGGTGTTCTTATTAACTGTGCAGCGTGTGAAAAATAGTGGTATCTTTTTAACCAGTTTCAAAAGTTTTATGAATTAATGACGCAAGGAGTTTCTTCCTGAAAGGTCACGTGGTTCAACCAACAAAAATTTCTTGATCTACACAAGTAGCCACTTTTATGTGATATCTAACGATTATCATATAAATCCTGGGATATTTAAACAAGTGAAAATTTATCTCCGGAAAATGACTGGCTCCCCGAAAACGCCTGGTTGGGATCGGCCAATGGTTGTATTACTGCAGTTTGGGTCATCAGCATGTAAGTGTTATTATCAACAAGCGTTAGTTTTGTTTTCAATAGAAGGGGTTTGTGAAGCGACGCGACAAACGCAGATGAAAATAATCGTATGATGGAGTATTGGCCATTAATATACTAATTTGTAAGGAACTGCTTTAGTTGACGACTAGCCGCACGAACTGACTTTTTTCTTTAGCGGAAGTTGCAATATCGTGTTACAAGCAGTGGCGTTACTAACGGGGGGCAGGAAACGAGCCGCCCCCCTGGCAAGATAAATGCAAAACTCGGACCCCCTTTCACTTACATTTTGATATTTAGTATTCTTCTGGTTTGCAGTAGGTTGTTTTTTTGCGTTATTGGGAGTGTTTGCGGTTTTTTTAGTTATGATTGACATCCGCGACATCCGGATTCACTATCATTTCTTAACTTTTTTTCTACATGTTGGCTAGAGGACCCACTATGGCGGGCAGTGGGCCCCCTTCAGCTACGTTTCGCCCCGGCTCCAACCTCTAGTTACGCCAGTGTTTACAAGATTTTAGCAATATATTCCAACTTCGAGATCGCATGTCATACAGAGACTTTATCTAATTCTATTTCGGGGACCTCAATAATTTAACTTTTATATTGGAATGCCATTTAATTGCATCAGTTTTTTTATGCTTCGGCAGCTAACTAATCTATTTCATTGATTTAAACCCTCCAGCATGTTAGAACAAGATCCGAAATTCCCATTCCGAACCTTTTTCTTACATGGTGTTTGAAAAAAGTAGTAAAAAACGTGTGCTGGCCTGGTTTCAGTGACGTGATTACATCAGTTTCCTTATTTTCAGCTGCGCACGCTTGCTACAGCAAGTTGGATGCACACCTCAGATAGAAAAGTAGCTGATCTTTATCTGATGTTAATGCAAGTAGTAGTGTACAACCGCTACAAGCAGTTTTGAAACGTTTTTAGTCACAGCATCTGATTATATATATAACAATATAATACTAGATTATATGTGCAATCTCAGTTCATTAAATATTAGCCTATAAATTTACCTTTATGAAACGCACAGCGTTGAATTATATAAGTATTACTTCTATGATTTCACGTTGATATTATAGCAGGCAATATCCATCGACATATTTTTTAAACAAACACAAATCTTCGCGTAAGCCAAGCAAGCTTTTTGGATTCAGTGTTTTGTAAAACACTAGGGGATAGCTGACTCAAAACGGATATTACTAATTTGCAACTGTTGTGCATTTAACAAAGCTTCAGTGGTGAAGGGACTCTTGCGCTATCTCACTTGGCATATCTCAACTTTTAGAAATGGCAACTTTCCGCTGAAACACGTATATGGTTTTAGTGAAATGATGACGTCATTAAAGCACTTGTACATCACTAGCTTGTGGTGAATTTTACCGATTATTTTCATCTATAGGCCTACAAATACAGCTGTCTTTGCAAATAAAGAGCTTGACAGAGTTTCTGGAACTGGACCCTAACCAGCACAACTTTGGGGGGCCTCGCATTACCACGCTAGTGACGCCACAGCATTGGTGACAAGTGGTCTGCAAAAGCCCATTTTCGCTTACCCTGCTGAGTAACCTACGCATCCTTGAAGACTGCAGTGGTGTTAATTCACTCTCGCACCGCGCGAGTCTTTCGCTTGCACCCATGCGCTAATCACGAGCATGAGGCTGCAAAAGCTAAAAGTTTCGTTTCTAAACTGTAGCAATTTTGATACGAGCTTTATGCATGACCAATACCAAATTGGAATTTCTGCAAGAGCAATCAAAAAATTAGGTCACCATAAAACCAAGCCTGTCTGACTTACTTCTTGTAGAGACTGCGGGCAAGGTCCACTACACTTCCAAATTCGCGCTGCAAGACCCTGAGCGGAATTTTGCAGCAGGTGTTTTTGCATGAAGTTATTGCTTCATCACTAAAATCTCATAAATAGACATGTTTTGACCATGAGTGTAGTGGGGTGGGAACGCGTTCCCACAAGCTTTTGCACTAGAATACATAAAAACATGGCTGCGATCTCACAGATGTGCCAGCGACACGCAGATTCGCACTGCTAGTCAAAAGTCTACATTGAAACAGGAAGATCCAGTGTGGAAATTCTCGTAGGCGAATGCTCACTTTATTCGAACTATTTGGTGCAGTCTTCCTTTTTATTTGGTGTGGAAACTCCGTTCCCAGAGGTGTGGGAACGGACACTCCGTTCCCACACCTCTCTTTTTAGCACGACACCCCTGTTTTTGACTCATAAAAAGTACTGTAGATACTAACAGTGGCGTATCTAGGGTATGGCAGGCATGGCACGTGGTGTGGGCGCCACTTTGACCGGGGCGCAAAATTGCTTGGGAATAATTTAAATATTTATTTACAGTTCCTTGAACATCAACACAGCGCCCTTACCTAATAGGCTAACGCACGCATCACGCACCAACTCCCAGCACCACCAAGAATTATAACAAAACTGTGGTATTGTGACATAACACGACGGTCCGACATTGTGACACATCCAGAACACTCGCGTGTCTTATCTCCGAGACCTCGCCCTTCTCACGCTACAAGAAAGGATAAGTCAGTCTGCACTGCTGCGTTTCAGGCAAGAAGACGTTTATCAGAATCTGGCTGAGTCGAGTTTAAGTCCGTGGCTGTGAGAATCTGACTGTTACGCAAATAACTGTTGCTGAGGTCCTAGAGCAGGGCTTCTCAAACTGTGGGTCGCGACCCCGTTTGTGGTCCCGATATGTAATTTTGGTGTGGCGAAGCAAATTGGCTTGACAAACCAGATATAAAAGATTTTGTGAACTTTACAAGAAAATCGAAAGTAGGCCTGCACTGAATCCATTTCTACTGCGTTTTTAAGGGCAATTATTTCGCGTTTCATGCTGTCACTTTTTACTAGAACTCTAGGTCTAGGATCGGGGCTAGCTATAGGATAACTGCTTTGAGAGCACACTGAGTAATTTTAGACTAAAGTAAAGCTTCACACAGTTTCAGAAGTACTTTGGAGTTTGTTTCAGGAAAAGTTGTATCCGCAAACCACGCACAATTGAAATTTCAACCACAGGATGAATTTGCGGAGTTATTCGACAAAAGTTGTTTGAAACTGGACTTTTCGAAATAGAGTTTATGTGATTTTTGAAAAATATGAAATTAATACCCAGTCATTTCTGATCTAGCCGTTCATAAACTCTTAGCCGCGTTTGCACAAGATTTTACTTGTGTGAAGCGGCATTCTCAAAATTGGCAATCATCAAGTCCAAAAACCAATGCATTTTGAAAAATGTTGAGAATGTCTTTCTTCCTGCATTGGCTAATTCCATCAATCTACAAATGGATGATCTGCGTAAAAATCATCAAGTGCATCCATCCCATAAGTTGTGCTTGCCAACTTCTACAAAGGGAATTGATTTTTTGTTAATTTTTTTCGCCTTACTGTTTCCATCACTTGGTTGTTTTATTACTGTATAGCAGTGGTCCTCAACGTGGGCGAAATCGCCCCCTGGGGCGATATTATGGGTTGTGGGGTGATTTTGTGATTTGCGAGATTTGGGGGGCGATTTCAGTTTCCAGGAGGCGATTTCTAACATACTAAATTTTGAATTGATTCCCAAATAAAAAATAATATTTGTTGCTTTGGAATCTAAGCTTTTGATGCACTTTCGACTCCATGGTTCGTAACAAAGGTAATAAAACACATATCGGACTGGTCATGTAACAATCAAACCAACATCGTTCTGTGCAGCGCTTCACTGCGCCAACTATCCAAAACCACTGAGATTGTCACTGGTGGGAATCAAGCATTGCGGTTCTCAGGAAGATTATGAATGTGTAGGTACTTTGTTGAGTCTAATGTTCAAAATATGATGAAAGAGCATAGAGAAACTGTTGCACTAAGTAGTCTCTTGTGTTGGTTAACCGAATCGTTGCATGATCAACGTCACAAAAAGGACAAGCAATGCATTTGCCAGCCTGTATATATCAGCACACGGGGTTTTGGGCGTTTCTCGTATAGTATGAGTTTAGCTATATTATAGTAATGTTGGTTGAAAGCGACCAATACTGATATAGCTATCGGAAAATACCCAATCGGTCAAACTCCATTTTTCAAGAGGAAAACTTCAGCTTTTTTGAAGACAGTAAAATTGACCCAACAATCATAACATTGCTAAATCATCGCATCGACTTTCGCGACGATAACGAATATTAATTGCAAGTCGCCATCAAGTTTAGCCAAGTGAATTTTCGTCGTGAACTGTCACAAATCCCACTAACAGTATTGTGTAATTATTAGCAAAACTGCCTTGAAACAAGTCTTTATGATCTTCGGTATGAATTACGTCGTAGGCAAAAAAATATGACAGTCTTTTATCGGCTGTTTTATAATATTTGGTTAATACCTCGAGTAAAACAACGTAGGCCTACTGAAGTGTTTTCTGTTGTAAAAATACTGGACATATGACTGTTGCGAGACAATTTACGCAGCATCTAATGTCTAGTAAAATTGGTAACAGCTAGCCGTAATTTGCAAAACGTGCTTATCGTGTTTTTCAGTCGGTTCAGGTGCTTTGCTCTACTGTGGGTGGATATAGCTGTGTTCATCTGACTTACGGCAGAGTATACAACAGAACAGTAGGCTAGGAAAGGAGCAACACAGACCAGCGAGTAACGCCAAACACACACTTTTGGCTCAACTAAAGACTCCAAAAAATCCTTTTTGCCACGTTTTGTTTGAGGCTTGCTATGAAGTCATTCTGTTGTGGAGATCACGCCGAAAGTTACACTGCGTAGTAAGTTGTGGGTGAAATAGCTTTTTGCCAGCTAACCGGCATAAGCGAATGCGATTCCATTCCACTATCCGAAAACGTGTCATCCACATCCAAAGCGACGATGAAGCTCCTGCTACATTTCATACACACGGATGGTCAAATTTTTGGTTAAGTGCAGTGAGCGTCTTCCAGAACTTTAGGGAAAAGTGAAGCTATTATTACTGGGGTTTCTCACGACGTCTGCTGCTGAGCAAGGTTTCTGCCAAGTACAGCACACGCGTAATAACTACCGCAATCGTCTTGACATGAACAATACCGGTGGAACGCCATAACACTGACCAACTTGCAAACTGCTTTGAAAAAGCTTGCAGATAAACACAATCGCAAGGTTCGCATTAGTTGGAACCAGCTGTTTTTTAGAAATGAAAGACTTTTATTCTAGAAACGCATTTGCACTCGTTTTGTTTGTTCGTTTGTTTCTGTGCTAACCAAATTGTCCATTTATTTTATTAGCACTGAATTGTTTTCAAAACAAAAGAATATTTTCAGACAACGCAAAAATTGTAGGTAGGGGCGATTTTCAAATAAAGTTCCCGTAGTGGGGCGATTGTACAAAAAAGGTTGAAGACCACTGCTATATAGTACCTTTCGTGGATTGTGTGCATTTGTATGGTTTCGCCTTAGACAAAAATGCATCTTGAGATTTTTAATGGGGCGTTTACACGTATCATTAACATGTAGGCCAATGGTTCTTAACCAGGGGTAAATTTGGGGTAAATTTCATCTTCCATAGGGGTAAATTTACTGAATCACAATTTCAGCAAATGTAAATTTTTATAAATCATTCTGAACAGTAAGAATTTGTTAATTTCGTATTTTTAATAACTAGCACCATTGAGTGTATTGGGGATAAATCTGGCAATCTTGTTTGATAAAAGGGTAAGATATGTAAAAATGGTTAAGAACCACTGATCTAGGCCATCCATGAAGGGGTCGCATAGAAACACCTTTGTTAAAATGGGTCGCAGAACAAAAACATTTGCGAAGCCCTGTCCTAGACTAGAGATTTACGGATTACTTAAACAGCTGCGGCCCACTCCGACTTTACGAAACTTCTTCGATGGCCACTAGTGCCCAATAAACAGGCTGATTACAACGCCACAGTCCAGAGACTAAGGTAGAGAACATTAGCTAGTCATCGAAAACTTAGCAGTTAGTATCATTACCGTGTCAGTTGAGCAAAATGTGCTATCTCATGAAATAGATTTGTTAGCCTTGTTTACAGCTATATTTTTCTGTCCAAATTTGGCTTTCTTTTCGAGGTCCACGGCCTTGTGAAAAGATCCTGACTGTGAAAAACTAAAATCTACGTGTGGCAATTTAGGAGCTGTGTACAGTGCAGATGTAGATGGCAAACTATTATACGAGAAGATTCTAGATTGCAAAATGCTAGTTTCAAGTCGTGCAACTTAAAATTATCACGTTCTGATGGCCAGACATTCTTTGAACTGCTTTGCAAATAATGCTGACAATGGCTGTGTGCATTGCAAGCTGCGAACGATGTTTCAGTAAACTGAAACCGATCTTTTCATGCCTCCGGGCCTCAATGGCTAACAATAAGTCAGGACAGGTTGTGTGATCTTGCTCTGATGAGAATAGAAAAGGACGAAACAGCGAAAGCTTACTGTGATGAAACTATGGACAACTTTGCTTCCATAAAGGCACGGAAAGTGTTGTTTTGATCAGCATTTTTGTGTAATTTACCGTAAAAGACTGGATATAGGTTATGTTTCGATGGAATTGTGTTTTTCGAACACAAGTGATGCATGACTTACATTAAATATTTTATTGTGCAATTCACATTTAAATATGTTCCAATTTACAGGAAATTGTCGTTTGCAGTTGCAATATGTGGTGTGATTTTTTTGTAACATATACAATTTTGGCAGGCAGCACTGTGTAAACCTATGAATGATAACGTTAATATTTTAACGTTCTGATATTTTTCATATTAAGAATAAATGAGTATAGTTATGTTGTGGCCCTTGTGGATAATTTACATTGTATTTGCTGAAACATTTAAAGCAAAAATAAACATAAATATTTTCCATTTCAAACCTTTATTTTCTTCATGGTTTATCTTTCGTAAAAATTGTGCCGATGTCGAATATTTAAATTATTATGAAAGGGCGCACATTTAAGCTTTGCCATGGGCGCTACTTTGCATAGATACGCCACTGGATACTAAAGACTAAACGTGAACTGGCAAAACAACAAAATGTGATGTTAGCGTCAGGTTCTCATCGTAGGGAAACTATCTGAACAAGAATTCTGTTTATCAGAGATGAAAAGTCTACTTCAAGCTTTTCTACAGGAATAAAAAGCTGAAAGTCAAACCATGTCAACAAAACAAGCAATGGAAACCACAACAGTGAACGTAAATGCTAAATGTCTGGGTACAACCAAACAGGGTGGCCACAACACTCATATTCAATTTCTTAATTCGTTTTTCTTCAACAAGATCTTGAACTTTTTCTTTCAAATTTCTTCCTTTTGCAGTCAATCCTGTTTGCGACAAGCCTAGACCATCTTCAAATCAAAATAACTACAATAAAGTTTTTAACTTTGCAAGTAAACTTCCGTTTCTGTAAAAACTCCTTGCTCCATTGCCTTCTCTTGCGTAACCACCAGAAAAACCGAAAGTTTCAGTGAAAGTGTGCTGAATCAATTTGCCACCTCATGAAGGGAGCAATTGACAGTGACATGGGTGAAAGGTGAAGTATCGCGCACAAACGAAATTTAAATCAATGCAGATATTGTATAAAATTTATTTTTTGCTCCAGGAAACTGTCCGTCTTTTCCCCACAGTTTGCATTTTTACAGGAAACTGGTTCTGAAGTGAAGTAATGTTTTCGCAGATTTCCCTGGCAGCTAAGTTCGTTAAAACAGGAGTTGAAATAAGTTACAAACTAGCCGAAAAAAGATTTCGTGTATGCACATTTTCGGCTGATAAAATCAACTTTGTGGTAACAGCAGTAAATAGTCTGTACAAGTTCATCCTAGCAGTGTTTTACCAATCTATGATCTAATAGCGATTTAATGAAGAGGTATATTGTGACTTTACATAATTAATTTAAATCAATATATGTCGTGACATGCACAAAAATGGAAGTAGGAATGCATAAGACAAAAACGTTAGTTTTGTAAAATAACTACCGTACCATTGGGCAATTGTTGTTATTGTGATGCGTTTTGCGAATGCTCAGCAAGAATGGTATGATTGAAACATGATCCCTTTGGTGTGTTTGTTTACAAACTGAAAGAAAGATCTTGCCAAAAACCTGTTTTTGATGTTCCAAGCCTTTGTGTAATGCATTACAAAATCTATGTCAGCAGGCTGACATACTTATGAAAAGCATGACTTGATAATGTCGCAGGAGAGTAATACTGCACGAAATTGAAGTAATCCTGTGGCAAAACAACGTTTAGTCTCAAAAAGCCCATGTAAAGAGATATCGTCTTTTGTCGTACTGACGCAACAGCTGGACAATAAACAGGCGCTTCAGAAAAGAAGTAAAATTAAATAAAAACTGTTTGTCTGTTGGAACACACTCTTCTTGCTTCTAGGCCAAAGTGATCACCATCCTTTCGCGCGAAAAAACTGATTTTATTGAAATACTTCCTGCGTGTGTTTTATGACAACTTGAACTATATGTAAGCACCTGGCAATACTTGGCTTGCTACGTAGGCGATTGAGTTCATAGTCTTGGAAGCAAATATGAAAAATCAATCAGTTTTCATTCATGTGCACCGCTAAACATAAATCAAAGGAGCATTTTGCATCAGTGGAAAAGAAAAAAGCACATAATTTATTGGCCATAAAACTGCCGCTTAATAAATTGCTTTAAGATATTAAAAAATTGATTGAGACAGAATTTTCTACACCGTATTATTGACGTATTGCTTAACAAAAGAATCTGCGCAAAACATTGATGCTGTTTTCCGCTGCACTGGAACAAGAGTTTGACACACGTATCTTACCGATTAGTGAGCCTTAAAAAAAGCCTTCTTTTCTTTTCGCACTTACAAATGCCTCAGGCGATTGTGACATGTTTCGTCGGGGTAACGGTTGGATGTTATAACGAGTTAGTTTACATTCATTGAGCAGATCGATTTTTTGTGCAGTTGCAGTTCCAGCTTTTCTGAGAATAGGTATGGCAAAAATTGAAACAAATCTTTGTATCTGGGAAAGCGCCACAAAAAGCACTTTTTGCAGCAGGTCTGTGCTTTCTGGACAGATTTTACATAAAAACGCGATAGCGAGAGAAAATTCGCAGTGAACAAGCATTTTAGTTGCTGTCGTGTTGCAAATATTTGATGCAACAAGAAACAATCTTGTTTTTGTTTGTATCGTTCTTCACACCATGGATTCAACAGGTAACAAGCCAGATTACTGCTTGTGAAAGATGTCAAAGCATTTTTAATCAAGCGTTTGTTGGGAATTTTAAGTGCCAGTCGACACCAAATATATTTTTGCTTCCTACGAACGATAGAAACTAAAGTGATATGATTTTCCAGGCAGTCTGTATCTAAAAGGAGGCAAGATGCAGTGGCTGCAAACTAAGGCGAGACACACACCTTCTAACTGGAGATTTACGTGGTCTTGTCAAACAATGTCAAGATCCGACCTTTGGGCAAAACCAGAAAAACTCGATCTACCTTGCAAGAAAATGTTTTGTCTGATTCGTAGTGTTTCCTGAGTTGCAATAAAATGAGGCATCAAACGTGACAGAACTGACTTGAAAAAAGGGGTGACAAGAGATGAAGGCAGAATACAGGCCTATGCGTGGAGATTCTTAGAAACCGAAGATGGATTAAAGGAATTGAAACAGATAATTTGTATAACTGCTTTTGTTTTTCTTGAATATTTGTAAGTTCTTACTGCTAAATTAAGCGAAATCAAGGTTGTCTGTTCAAGATGTGATAACTGGTATCAGAAATTCAATCTCAAACGCGTTCTCTGTAATTTGAAATAGAGAGACTTGTCCATGGGACACTCTTCTGTCCCATCCCATGGAATTCCAACGAAAGTTCTAATACGAAGTAAATTCTATCAAGTGCAATTTTGTGCATGTCTGTCATCTAGCTTTTATAGAGCATCCTAAAATTTCCAAATAGTGTATCAAACGTAAACTGGATAACCTTTTGTTGTTGTCATCCAAATGAGAGCCTGCAGATCTTATTTTCATGGACTTCGTATCACTCCACCATGGCACTGAGGCTATCGTGTAATACTTACTTTGCTTAGAGCACAGAATAATGTTATTCAACTTCATAAAATTCTTGCTATAAGACGTAAAATTACTAACGATAGAACCAATTTCAGGGTCACTGTCCCACGCCATCATATCTCATGGGAATCCCATTTCCATGGACAAGCCTGACAACATGTCTCTATTTGTTTTAATCCGGGAGTTTCCAAATTGGGATGCATGTACTCTTAGTGGTACATTTGCCTATCTGAAGGGGTACCTGTAAGGTTAGCAGTAGGAGGGTAAAATATAGGTATATATTATTTATTTCCAAATATTAGTACATATATCAGTAAATATTATTTTCAAAAATCAACATGTGCTTATCGTTAAAAATATCTATGATTAGTAATGATAAAATATTCAAATATTTTATTATTAGACATTTTAGGGGAACATGCTCATCTGTCAAAATGCCAAAGAGGTACATGGTTAGAGAAAGGTTGGGAACCTCTGGTTTCATCGGTAAAATCACATCTATGCATTGCTTCCAGGTATATCTATGTATTATCTATGCATTGCTTCCATCTGCTATGCATTGCTTCCAGATTTTTTTTGCAATGACGTTGGGTAAAACAAAGGTTACCTATGTCGAGTCGTTTAAAAGTAAAAACTTGAAATAATTGTCCAAAGGCAAAAAGAAAAAACCTGTAATTATTTGACACATGAAGCCTTTTGCATAATGCAGCAGACCAATTGACAACCAACCTTTACAAATATCACTTTTATAAACACGTTCCCAGCTTAGATTTGGAATTTAATTCAAAATACGATTCAACAAAATGCGTTTGACGACGCAGGGAATTTTCATGTAACAGTAATAAAAAAATTAACAAATTACGAAAAATATCAGGTAAAACTTATCGGTTTTAAGGAAGTGTTGTGTTTGATCAAAATGAGTTTTATCTTTCCGATGGTTTTATTGAACATATTTTTTGGTCTTCCAAAAGTGCAATGATGTAAAAAGTGATTCGTTTTAATGTTAAAAGCAAAATAGGTCCGGATATAAAAAATCAGGCATGACTATGGCGTAAATGAGTTGCATTTCCGGCGACACCAACCCGCTTACCTCCTGTAGACAATCTGAACAGTAAAAAAGCAGATACGAACAGCAAAAATACTTTGCCCAATAGTCTATAAACCACAAACACTGAAATGACGCTGACGGTGATTGTTCGCTGATTTGTGGAATGACAAATATTCATTATTTTTGAACGATTGTTCCAGAATCTATTCAATGTTAATATTTAGGAAATATGGTTGTGCGAAGGTCATGAAGTGGATATTGATGCAAGCTTTGGATAAAAAATATCTTTATTAGTTTTTTTTTAAGGAAAATGTTGGGCACCCGTTATGGACCTGTAGGGACCCGATTTCTCTAATTCTAGGGACCCGATTTTCTCTGATTCTAGGGACCCGATGACAATTTTCGCTGATTCTAGGGCCCCGATTTTCAAGTCTAGGGATCTGAATCGGGTCCCTAAAACACCTTAAAAACCCTGTGTTTATAGATGTTTCACACCAGCAGCGTTGGAGTTGAAAAAGAGGTCCACATGACGTAACTGATATTTGAAATTCTGACGTTTTGCTTTTTATTGCTACCACTGAAGGGGAACAAGGAAGACTATTGCTGGTTACGGATGTATAGGGTTCAGTTTCTGCAGATATTTCACTGTATAAAGATTTCAGAGCTACTTTTTGTTGCACTGATCCTTTTTTAAGCTTTCGTACATTTGCAACGTTGATTTCGTTTACTATTTGAATAGAAGCAATGCACGCGTTATTGAAAACTCGTTACAAATTTTTTATTCAAAATTATACGGTAATGTACTTCTTCTGCAAAGGCAAAATTACATGTTGCGAATATAATGAGACATCTTAGATTTTGTGTATCTTACTACTGCATGCAAAACGTACCCCTTCAATTAGTTTTTCTCAGTAAAAAATTGTAATTGCTCTCTTTCCGCAAGCAGTTGTACTTTCCGGCAGTCGATTGTGTATTAGTAATCCCATGTTTATGACAGTATAAGCCTCAAAACAAAACGTTGATCTTTGCGATAGTATCACAGCAAACGAGGAAGTGCTAACAACCGTTTATTTGTGATTCTCAAGCATTCATATCACAGCCTTTGACGTCTTTGCCGTGCTTGGGTTTAAAAAAGTAGAGTATTTGTATAACTACATTATTTTCCTTCATAGCAAGAAAAGTAAATTATATTTAGGTGGTAGTCAGTTTCACTATTGATGGTAATGATTAGACGTAACGCATAAGTTCAAAAATTATTTGAAAAGAGTAAAAGTTGTGCTATTCACTGTCACGGAACAGAGTCAATTGGCATTTTGTTGATGGTAAACCAATTTCAAATAAAACTTTCCGTACTTTTCACAGCCTTGTTCACGTTATTCTTAGTTACTTGGTTATATATTTCTAATTTCATGTAAGTTTTTGAAAAAAACATTGTAAAAAGCTTTGGTAAACTTTGTATGCTTCTTTGATTTTTAGTAATCTAAAAGAAAGACAGGTTTTTTGTAATAGCTAGAAACCTCACACTCATAGACACAATAGAATATTTGAGAAGGTAATGAAAGAGACATATTCTTAAAACAATTTGACACTCCACTGATCTGCCAGCTTTTATAAAAACAAATGACCTAGGAAACCTGTGCTTGAGCTAAGCCAATCATTGTTATGAACAATTATGTTGTGAACATGTACTGCATTGTTCTGGCAACTTTGTCTGAATCAGTCATTCCTTCATCATCATGATTTGACTTTGCACTACTGCCCTGCACTACATGCATCATTCACTTTTGCTTGGTTCTAAGTCGCTTCTTCGCAGCAAAGCAAAAAAGAACAGTGCAAACATGTGAGGAAATTAGCGACCAGGCAGTTTTCGCCAAATTTATTGGATATCGCGATAAACATTGTAAGAAACAACGTGTCAAGTTAGTCCTGGGCTAACAAGCTGCCTATGTAAAGCGCTTGTTGTAGGAAACTCTTGGGCAGATCATGCCAAGACGATTGCATAAAGTTGTAATTTAAAATACGCCTTTGATGATTTGCTCCTAAACTAAACAAATTCATTAAACGCGTTCGAATCCATACTAAAGTTTAAATTACTGGTTTCTATAAAGAATAATTTTGATAAGAGCATGTGACCGTGTTTACTGATTTTGACACGTATTGCTTAACTCTGTTCAGCGGTTTTTAGAGTTTTCTGAAAGATTCGTCCACGCACTTGTGCTCATAAACAACTAAGCCAAGAAAAATAGTTGTTAAAAGAAAACACCTTCAAGTTGCTCTGAAAAGGAGCTATCGTACTGCCAAAATTTGTTTATTACTTTCTGTTCATAGAAGATTATATCTATATTACCATAAACTATAAATATGTCAATGTACTTTTAGTTCAAATCATAAAGTTAAGCATTTTCGGGAAAAAAAGGTGCTTTCTAAGGTTTTTCTCAAGATTTTTAGATCATAGCTAGATAGTATGAAAAACATGTCTGCAGAACCTGCAGCTCGATTTAAAGCGTAAATAAACCGAATGAGGTTTGCGGCTAAAACAGTCTCCAGCTGTTCTTACTCCTAGCCACAAGCTATTGTTTTACTCACACTGTTTGGTGTTGTTCGACCGTTTGAACCCTGCGGGCGTTACTGACGATAAACGTTACTTACAAATGCGGGAATGTTTTTCTTTGTGTTTAGCTGGTGTAGAAAAATTGTAGTGGCACCCTTTGGTTTTATCTGATATCACCAGCAACTTGGAATTAAGGCGATTAGAGACTCAGCCTGCATCCGCAATGGCAAAGCACCCTGCGATTTTCTACGTCAGTGTCCTCGCCTATGTTGTAGCAACTTTTGCAGGGGATAGTGACAGTAAGTAATTAAGGATTGTTTAAACATTTGTGCCTAAGAAGTTTAAAATTTTTACTATGGATATATATTTTCATAGGTAAGACCTGGATAGAGCGTGTGTGTAGCAAAATGATAGCAATGACTAGCATCACTTTGGGAAAAATACAATCCACATTTTCGATCCTTTTTACAATTTTGTTGTATTCGCTTGTTGTACTTTGTGTTCGTAAACAAGACGTTTATTAACAGAAATCAAAATATTTGTATGGATTGTTTATTACTCATTGGAAAATATTGTTTGAAATATTCGTTTGCAACAATTATATTAAGTCCATTGCAAAGTTAACTACGTAGTAAACTACCAGTGGCAAACAAATAATCGCATATTTTAAAAATGCCAAACCATCAACAAATTTATCAGTTACTTCTTCGGACAATCATACCATCAATTTTTAAGTTTTTAGTATATGAGTATCTGCCTTAGTCCCAAATTACCTTTTGTTTGTGCATTGTTTTGAGTGAAAAAGTACATTTTATGACAGTTTCGTTTGCCAACTCTACCATTTGAGCGTTCGAGATATGCAATAACTTGAATTGAATATATGAGTGTAATGCTCTGATGATACACCCCACTTCATTTTCATTACGTCACACACACTGTGTCACTCATCTCTGACAATTTCGCTGAGTGTGGCTCTGAACCTTGTTTTATCTTTCCAATAAATTTTCATATATAATGTACAGGAACAAGACTTCGTTCCTTTGAATCTTAAGTGGTAATGACATTTCAGTTATATGTACTAATCGGGAGAAAGGGTTGAGGTCAGCTATGTTTAACCGAAATGTCTTACTGGACCAAAAATTATGTCACTATCTTTGAGGGCCGCACATTAAATGACTTATTTTCATTTTAGCAAACTAAAGTTTGGTTTACAGCTACCGAAAGCATTCGAGTAACAACTACAATGATGACGACTGTTTGGTACTTTTAATCTCCCAAACTATGACGCCATGTTTAGTTCTAATGGAACGACAAGGGTAGACAGAAATCAGTTTAACGCAGAGGAACACGTAAGTAGAAATCTGAAAACTAGAAATCAGTTTTACACCGAGGTGTCAATGTACACGTGAAAATCTGCCAGTATGCAGTACATGATAAACAGGCTCTGGAGAGCATTGCCTCGAAAATTTTGAAGTTAAGATTATCAAAATAAAGACAGGTGATCATTGCATTGTACATACACAGTACGTAAAAGCTTACTTGGCCGCACAAAACCGTTAACTGTGCCGCGTGTTGGAAATAGCTGGTTTAGGTATTTGACGTTTCACAAGATGTTAAGATGGCTTATCAAATGATGCATATTTTGCATATATTTTGTACGTACGTATTCAGCGCATTCTCAATAAAGATCAGTTCGATTCCTGAAACAGTATTATAGTTATTACTGAAACAGTTTCAGCTTTTGCGTTTGTCTATTTAAAGCTAGGCAATAAATTCTTAATTTAGACACGGTGTTGCGCAGTAAGACTCATCAGGAACTGACGCGTATAAAACACAAAGACAAGAGCCAATCGTTATCACAACGAAAAAGGTGTAATGTACCTAAATACACAAAAAGGTAGGTTTTATGTTTAAGGTCAACTGTACCTAAAGAACATCCAAAGTTCCCTTGAGTTAAATCTGCCACCGCGACTGAGTTCAGTTTATTTTCAGGTGAAGTGAACAGCAGTGTTGAAAGTCATCCCTCTCCGCATATGCACAAATTTCAAGTTTTTCGTTATTGTAACTGCACGCTTTGCGCTGTGTAAACGCAGGGGCGTAACGAGGTTAGATGGCGCCCGGGTCAAGAAGCAAGTTTGGATCTCCCATGTTCGAACCTGAGCTCTTTCTGAAGCAAATTTACTGTATTGAAGAAAGTACTTGTGACATTATTGGGACTTTTCGACGCCCCCCGGCGGTGAATCGGCTCCCGGGGAATTTGTTCCCCCCTTGCCCCCCTCGTTACGCCCCTGTGTAGACGTCAGCGCTTGATAAGCATCTTTACCCTCAAACTGTGATTGCAAGTTCAATTTAAAATTTGTTTCCACCTGGTGTGTGTAAAGCGCTTGGCTGGCAACCGTTGGGCACTTTAAAGCAACTGCCCTGCGAATAAGCCAAGTTTCAACTATTGTATCACGTGACCGATCCATAGCTCTGAAATACGTCAATTGTACCTAATGAAACCGTTACAGTGTTTTCCAAAGCTGTTCTGCCATCCTTCAAAGAAAACCAGAACTTTTTGTTGCTTTGAAGAAATGACCATTGTCAAGCGCTTGCGAAATTAAATTGGATAATTGGTCCTCTTCACTGGTGTACGCCTATGGATTGTCATTAACATGAAGAACACATCGTACGCACGCACATACACTGGTGCAGTTCACGTACAGAGAAGGCACCTAGTGTATGCAGCATAGCAACACATAAGCGACAAAACTTTTTCCAAAACCATGCAGAGTTTGCTCATGCTTAAAAGCGCACACCATTCACCAACTGCAAAATTGTTGTGCTGACATGGCCAAACAACCAACTTAATCTTCCCGTTTTCAGTCGGAATGAAACGTTTTACTGCAACATTTTTGTACCGCGCTTCGCGCAAGAATGTGACAAGTGCCAATTTATGAGGACTTGGTGTGATCGGGGCCGGAAACCTAACAGTACCGATTACCGAATCTGACGCAACAACTACCAGGCTTCTGGCAGGCCAGCATAAGGTGAACGTTGTGTGACTACAGACTTAGGACACTTTTAGCCATAATTGGATCAATAAGGGTTTCTTCGAGTGCTGTGTTAATCAATGGACGTTGGCTTGGCACCAAAACTAACTTGAGGACAGAAGAAGACTTTGGTGTTTGAAGCATGAATCGTAAAACCATCCTGTTGCGTAGATTTGCAGTGCTTTAAATCTGAGTAAAACGATCAGTAATACGATCTTTGATAGAAACAAAAATTCAAATCTTTTCACAACAGTAAACATCAATTGCACACGCAGCTAAAATTTCTTGCACATTCTCTGAACCCTATAAGAATAAAATTTAAGAGGTGAATCTTACAATTCTTCCTTAATACATTTGCAAAACAACTTTTACAAAGCCGCTTTTTATTGCTTATGTCGAACTGTTGAAATCTATGGTAAACTGGAAAGAGAGTGTGAGCTAATTGCTTATTGATGGCACAGAACTGTTTGACAATTGTTCGATGCAACGATAGGTTACTTAGTGCTTTTGCGAAGTAAATAGTTCATACCATTTTTTAGTTGCGTGGTAAAACTTTACAGTGGTTATTAATGCATTTTTAAAACATATTAAAGATGATCTGTATGGAAAATTATCTCTACAATTAGTAACAAAGTCTGTGCTCGTCCAGCAACAATTATATGGCCAGCAGTGAGGAAAAATTTACAACACTGTGTGAACGAATATAACTATTATCTTGCTCTTTTTCAAAATCGCGTGGTACATAATAACGTTTTTCTATTTACGCCATTACAACTTAGCATTATTCGGTGAGGCATTGCGTCAGCGTCATCTACAAAGAAGAGCACAAATTTCAAATTTACCGAATTAAAGCTCGTCCACACAACCCCGTGCGGATGTCAATCACAGAAGCAGGGCTGGGGTTATAACGTACAACATGACATTTCAATGAATACAAGGCGCGGTGGTTTATGATATTATAAAGTTTTAAAATGCTGTATTATCTGCTTTCGTGACAGGCTAACAATCCGTTCAAACCTTGATTACAAGCGCCGCATAGGACAAAAAGCACGCGGTGAAAAGTATAGCTTTGTAAATTGCCTTTAAAACTGTGTGCGTGTCGTTCGCACTCATTCTATACTGTATCTTGCACGAATAGACACGCCAGGCCTGGGGGCAAAGCGAATCGCGTCATTTTGCTGAGTCAAGCGGTCGACTTTTTCCATGCTTGGGAAACATAATGAAGAATGCCACAAACGTTTTTTTAGTTTCAAAGATCGATTATTGTCTTTTTATATTCCAGTATAAAAAATTGTGGAAGGAACGACTTTGAGTGCGATTGCAACAAACAAATAGTAGGATAAGCGTATCTTGTAATGAAGTATTTATCACGTGCTTTCAAACCGTGATATTTATTATCTACAAAGCTGTTTGTATGCTGCAGCTGAGATAAAAATCCTGCTCTTCGGAAAGTATCTATTCCAGTACAGTCTACAGTTTCTATAAGAATTTCGACTAAAGATGTTTATCATTACCTTGACATGCACATCTTTTGTACCTTATAACTTCCACCAATTACAGTTGAATAAAAAGTTAAATAAAGAAACTGCCTCATGTTTCTCCCAAATTATGACCATTTCCCATCCCGCTGAAATCTAATGAGTTTTTTTTATCAAAGCATTCATACGTAAGTCAAGAACAAGTTTGTCTTGTTCGATTTCATAACAGGCGCCTCATTTACGCTATATGTAAAAGGCGACACTATCAACAACTGTGTTTTGTTGGCTAAAAAGCTTTTGTTGAGACCGGTAGTCGGGCGTGAGGCACTTATCGGCGATAGTAGCAAAAGAGTTAGGTTTTGTGAAAATTCAATACGTCTGGTGGTAGAGAGCATGAAAATTATCAAGGAAAGCTTGAATTCGATTTTATCATTCAAAATGAGAATAGAGGTATTCGTAGATAACAAATCTTCATGAAGTCAATTTCATGATGTAAATCTAAACGAAATTTAGAGTGTAGAGGCCACATAAAATTAGGTTCCCAAAACTTGAATATAAACTTTTTGACAAGTACACCAGAAACAAGCCAGCTTGCATCATCCAGCCAGTTGTTTCTTCGAAATGACATTGCACATTTAATTGGAGTGCTGAAGTTTCTGAATTTGGTTTATGAACAGAAAAACGTCATTCTTTGCTGTTCAAACGCTATGATGACGTCAGCAAGGTTTCTGCGCATTGTTAGAATGATTTGGAATTGAACTGTGTTGTTGTCGCTTTCTGTTTTCCTGGAAGAGTGTAAGACAACATCGCGGCGGGATTTTCCAATTGTGAATACGTTGTCCACGTAGTTTGAGAAAATTAACGCTGCTTCCACCGATTCAGAATGCCCTGTTTTGTCCATTGTTGTTGTCTGCTAGTCGCTACATAATCGTACCAGCGAATAAATACTGTAAACTTACTGGAACCATGCATACGTAACAAAATTTAACAATCACGTATAGTCTTCATTTGAGCTGAGTTCTAAGAATTTTTAAACGTTTTTATTGTGTCCTGCTTGTGTATGTTTCAAATCAAATTACAGCGTTAGACCATAAAACCTTGTAAAAGTTTTTGTGATAACTTCGTTTCTTTTTCAGCCTGCCTGGATGGACCAAGCACGTGGTATGAGGGCAATAGAAACTACACCACGTCAGGAACGCCATGTCAGAGATGGGACGTAAAAACACCACACGACCCAAAACATATTCCTAGTGATGGAGGCCATCACAATTTCTGCAGGTGAAGTTCTGCAATCTACATGGATAAGAGCAGTGCTGGGCATCGTAAATCAAGCTATTAACTTCGATACTCGTTAAATGCGGTAACCGCAAAGGTTAACCACGCTAACAATTAATCCAATAATCCCCTCAGCAAGTAGCGGAAGCTAACGTAGAACCAACAACGGTGACTTTAAATGAAACAGCAGCAGGAGAGCAGATACGCAATTATTCGCATGAACTAGCTCAAAGCCCATTGCAAAACCATCATTACGCTGACGGAAGTCTGTCGTCAGGCCGACTTAAAGCCGGCATTTGTTATGGCGTTTTTCTCTCAACACTCACCAGTTGCGTCAAAGATGTAATAATAGTTTGTAAGCCGTTTTATAAAACAAACATCTGTCGGCCTCAAAACCATGATCGCAGTTTAAACAGGAGCTCTACAAGGTTTTGCTACTAGTTTACTTGCAAAAAACTTGTGATGTTTTCACAAGTAATAACAAGCGGAAATTGACAAGAAGTGATGAGGTTCGCAGCTTTGCAGCAGATTCGTAAACCTAGCATTTCAGTGGCCCATAATCCTTTTTATGACTTTAGCCACACTACGCTTGTCTGACGTTTGTCCCGGCGCACCTGCAAAGCTTTACTGCTTTGCTTAGAAGCACGAAATACCGCAAGGGTTGAAAGCTCTTCTGACGCTTTGCCAACAACTGAACAACATTTTCTTCTAATTTTCTGTCGAACCGCTTTCAAGCAGTTTCATGCACTTCATTAGCTTCCATCACTTTTCGATTCGCTTTTCTCAACATTTTTTGGTTCAGCCCTTACAGCTGGAGGTTTGTCTTTTAGTGTGATTGTCTGCTTAGTTTATTTGGAACAAGCATTTCGTTTGCTGGGCATGTGGTGCAGAGTAGACAGAATGGCATCATACAAAACGTTCGGATTCCAAAGCGACCAAACCCTGTTCGATCCAAGTCTTAAAATGTTTTAAATTTTTGCTTGATTTCTTGCTTTCGTTTCAACACATTCTCTCGTGTGGCACCACATTTTACCATCATGCTGCCATTTGCACTATTAGGCAAGTTATATTCGATGCCCATGGAACTCAGCAGTTAACGCAACATTCCTTCATGCAAAGTACCATCAGTATGCACAATTTGTAGATGAACCAGATCGTTTCCAGAAAACGTTTGTTGTTTGCAATGACACTTGTGCTTTGTACTGCGCTTGTTGCGAAGCAATTTGAAAGTAACAGCAAGAGCGCTGAAGTCGATAATATCATGGAATAGAGATATAGGTCGTGCAGGGCTTTTCGGGTCGGGCGAGGTTCAGGCTTTTGTTGGGTCCGATTTAGGGTTGCCAGATGGCCGGTATTTCACCGGCCTGGCCGGTATTTTGAAAATCATTGCCCGAGGCCGGTATTTCGAAAATAAATAATTTGCCGTAACTTTAAAAAGAACGAACACGCCGATTTTCTCAAATTATAACGGCTCTAGTAGTGAATCTTGTCATTTCCTTCAGCGAACTTTATTTGCTGCTATTGACGCAATCTTGGTGCGAGTGTCACGTCACACACACACCGAAATGTAAATGAGCCAGCCAAAATAAGGGCAAATTGTGGCTTAACAATACACATTGTCTCTGTTTTCCCTGTGCAGCTAACGAATTACGACAAAACTTAGATCTGGGTCTGGCACTGTTGACAAAATGGCCGGTATTTTTGCAAAACTCATCCGGCAACCCTTGTCCGATTTCGGGCATGCATATAAAATTTTTTTATAAGATTCGGATGATCGATTATTTCGTTCGTGATGTACGTTTGTTGTGCTCGTTGCTCAACGCGCTGACTGCTGCGGGTGATGTAATTTGTCTTCAACTAATTCTAGAATTGCAATCACAGCTGCGTTTCTTTGCGCGGATTGTCTCACACGTTTTCTTGAGAAGGTGACAGCGGTGAGGAAGTTAGCACGGGATGGAGGAGTTGCGTCGCAACGATCAATCGCGCAATTTATGACATGATTTAAGAAACGCTTTCACTTAATTTAGCACCATGCAAGGAGTATGGTTTCCTCTGAAGTGCTAAAATTACAAATGTTTTGATTTCAACAATCAGTGTGTTTGGACGCTGCTTCTAAAAAAACTAGGTGGGAATTAAATAATATTGTTTGTTTGCTGCAGTACCATTACCACGCAATTGCGAATATCTTGACACATTCATTAACGATTGGGCTTCATAAATAAATGTCGGGTTTGGGCAGGTTTTGGTCTTGCGATTTCGGGCTCGGTCTAGGTTGGGGCTTCAAAATGAGGCCCGTTTGCATTTCTGTAACCAATGAATCAAAGCTCATGTTAACCGCACGACTTGCATCTGTGTTTCACGAGTCCATCCTCCATCAGCGGACATAAATCTCTAGAAGAATAAGAACGCAAGCACCATGTAGTTCCTATCAGCTCGAACTAGAAGACAAGTTTCAGTTGCCTTTCGTGACACACACAGAGTAGAGTGCACCGCGTTCCGAATGCTGCACAATGGAAAAGTAGGAACACAACGTGAGCACGAGTGATTGGTAGCCTTCGTATTAGTTGAAAGTTTAAACTAGTAAACTGGTTTTCCCTTGCAATCATGAGCGTTCGAAAGGAGTCCAGGAGGTCAAAGCTCCTCTGTTTTGTCAAACTTGACATTTTACTATTAACTTTTTGGTAGACAAACGTTTTTCGCTCAGTTTCGGAATTGTAAAATGAACTTTCACCACTGTTGGCTACCCCCTGGAAAAAACCTTTCCGACATCCATGGTTGCAATTCAGTACGTCTTTTAATTAATCCTTCAACCGCCAGACTTCAAATTTAGTGCGGGCATTTCGTCTAAAGTTTTACTATGCAAATGTTTGCTTGCAAGGTTTTTGTGTACAATCGGTCTTTTAACGGAAGTATCAATAAAACCGTAAGTTAACCATTTCGTTGATTTTTAGGGGTTCTAGTACAACCTACAACCACACAACTGCCAACAGGACAATTGCCAACAGGACAACTGCCAAATGCCTACAATACACCTAACGACTAGAACAACAATCCAGCTTATAAGAGAGAAACTATTTAGAACTACACTTCACAGAAGCTGCTCTCGGGTTGGCAGCTGTCCTAGCCGTTAGGTGCATTGCAGGCAGTTGACATATGGCAGTTGTTCTAGATCAGTGGTTCCCAAACTTTTTCGGGCCGTTACCCAAATCAAGGTATCGAGTATGTCTTATTGCCCTCAATAAAAATTTTCGCATTTCAGGTCGAAAATTTCTTTTGCAGTGATCGCTCATAATACTGAACAACAATGTGTTTTGCTTTTGCGTTACCCCCGGAAAAATCGCATATTACCCCCGGGGGGTAATTTACCCCCAGTTTGGGAGCCACTGTCCTTGATAGAAGTTGTCGTAGTTGTCCTGTTGGCAATTGCCTGGTTGGCAGTTGTCAAACTGACAATTGTCGTGATGACATTTTCAAGATTACCTTAAGTGTTAAATCGTTAATGTAAAATTAACTTTATTAATTAACGTTTGACAGTTTAGTGCCCATGTAGGGACTGATGTTGTAGGTTATTGCAGAGGTCCCTACTGGTTGAAGGTCAACCTAGTTGTTGCAGGAGCACAGGTCGGTCTCCCAACTAAGCAACCTGACGTCTTGA
>JGI24021J15306_10000138_pt1 | contig 39835 bp, 21 predicted proteins | sample Ectturendosymbi1_FD_15306 | JGI IMG/M metagenome (IMG submission 15306)
ACAGTTTCTTTTAGGGGCCCCTTCGTTGAAGTTTAACAGCAGAGTACATACATATTTCAGTTGCTGTTGGGGCCCATTTGAAAGCAAAGTACCTGCACATTGCAATTTCTGTAGGGGGGCCCTTTGACAGCAAAATACTTGCTTATGATTTGCTTTGTAGCACATTGTGTGAGTTAATAATACGTCTTTCACCAAAAATAAGGAAAATTTATGCGCATAATACCTCAAGGGGGGCCCCAGAAAGGGGGGGCCCGAAGCAAGTGCCTCGCTCGCCTCCCCTTAAACACACCACTGCATAGGACCACAATGATAGGAAAGTAAACGAAATCAATTCATGACAAAATGAAAAGGTTAGGGGACGCCATCCCCGGTCTAAAAAGTGGTGGCACGCAGTGCCGGCAACGCGGTGCCTGTAGTATATTAACAGAGCGCGGTCCTAAGTCAAAAATACACTGGAACAAGTGAACAACTGTTAAATCATAATTTCTGTGGGCATCCATGTGACTAACATTAGGCATACTGTATTTCGTAAGTACGAAAAACCTGGTCCTGAATAGAAACTGGTGGATGTTAACGGCTACATATCTTGGTTTACCAAAATCTCAACAAATTTAATGTGTAGACAAAGAACAATCAAATCAAACGAGTTCAAGCAATTTACAATGTGAAATGGGCTTTCACGCAGAGGCGAATTCCCAGGAACAATGAAAAGGTTTAAGTTGCTTCCAGCAAATAAAATGTCTGTGTAGCTTGTGTACAGGGCCTCTTTCTGAAATTTGCCACTGGCACCTAAATTCTAACTTCCACTCTTGCAGAAAATAAACAACAAATTTAATACAAAAGACCACGGGGCCCCAAAAGCGCGGGGCCCGTAGCAGTTGTTACACTTGCTACTATTGTTAATCCGGTACTGGTGGTACGGTGATCCCCCGTGATCCTCCTACAAAACAGCATTGCTCTTATACCTCAGGCACCGCGAGTGCCCGCTAGGTTTATCTGCGTGGATATCTGTCCGATCTTGGATACCACTGGTCGTGATCACTTGTCACGCTCANTTGTTTGCTGCTGCATTTATTCCTTAATATTGTCTTACCAGGATTTATTTCGTCTNTCCCTGTTTTTTCTACCTGGTCCTGTCTCTTGAATGTAGTATGTTTTTTGACAGAGAGTCATAGCGAGAGATTTGGCCATGCAAAGCTAATCTTCGATGTTTGATTGTAGACAGTAATTGTTTCCGCCAACCAAGGTGCTTTGTTACTTGTTCTCGGAAAAATTCGTTTTGTGTTCGGTGTAAGAGATCCAGAAAAATTTTCTATAAGACATGTATTCAAAAGCTTGTGTTCTTTCAAGATCCGTTGTGCATGTCCAACTAATGCAACCATATAGGAGAATGGAAAAAATAAGGGCTTTATTTAACTTTTTTTGCCAGCAAACTGATTGATTTGTTCTTTCAGATAATATTGAATTTTGCTATGACACATAAATATGATTAACCGCTTCTCAAGCTCATTTGTCGAACTGCTATCTTCACTAAACGTTGAGCGAAGACCAAATAAAATATGCATATTAATACTGTCGTGCTCGAGACAAGCGTTACTGTCTTCAATAAAAGAGCGTACGCAGACTTTTCATAGTAGACCTATTGCAATTAAGCACAACTGCAAGGAACCAAATGTGGAAAAAACATGGGGCTGCTAATCCACAGATTCATTTTGGGAACAATATGGAAAAACAAACAAAACTAATAGTACCTGGAACGAAACAAAACGTAATTTTTTTTCATTCGCGANTTTCGCACCCAAATGCAACTCACTGAATTCAACTGACTTTGCTTATTATGGTGCAAAGAAATATACTGCTTGCTATGAAAATAACGCCCTCACCAATAAAATTGCCTAATGGGTTCAGAACTAGGATTTACGTATTTTAAAATGTTGTGTATTTGTTTGATTAACAGCAAAGCATGCTTGAAAAACTGATTCGGGGTAAAAGAAGCGTTTGTCTTATCCAAAAAGAGCATGCGTAACTTCATTCCCACGTTCTGCAAATCATCACCATCGGCCTGCTTTTTTGTGGAGAAAGAAATGCATCCAACCCTGAAAAGCAAGACAAACAGTAAACCATTAGCTCCTCATGAAACTTTCAAAAGAAGTTAAGTAACAAATTACAGAGCTGAACGGTCGACTTTGTTGTGAAGTGCTAGCCACAACTGCGGCTTTGTTATATGGGCCGTAATCAAGCTCATTCTCGTGTAGGGTGAAGGACTTTCTTCAGTGGCAATTGTGACGTTCGTAAGTGCGAACGTGAAGAAACTTCGTGTGTCTAAGAAACTTTTTAGCGTCAGAACATCTTCTCAGAACAGAAATAGCTCACGGGTGTAAAGACTCGCTGAACTTTTGCTATTGCTGCTATCTGACGTCGTTCGTTGAAAAGCTCATGACATTTAGCTTGACGCAAATGTGTGAGTGATGAAACGTAATAAACGAAGTAAACGAATTCCTAACAACCGCATCAACGAGTGTGCAACCACCAAATTGTCCAACTCCACGCAAAAACGTAATTTTTTGCATTGAGATATTTACGATGAAAAAAAACAATTTAAAGTTTTATTATTATGCACGAATTTTGTGATGAAGCTAGTACATGTATTTTTTTAAAGAAATTTTCATGTCAGCATCATATCTTACGTTTACAACTTAGCTTGTCGAAACAATGCCGACAAAACTAGATGGTCGATGAAGTTGTTTCACGTAACCTCACTTGCAAAGGAACCACAACGAATGGTTATACCATCCGATGTAGGTGTACTGTATACTGCCAAATATTCATCACAGCTTGATGAAACTTGAAAACTGAACTCGTGTTTTCTGAAATTACTATAGTTGCCTGAGAACACACACTGCTTCTGGACTACGTAACAGTGCATTTGTGGGTGCCTTTTGCTGGCATTAGCGGGATTTTCTCTTTTCATCGTATGCGTAAGACAACGCAAGTTTTTACACAGCTTGTTTCGTGCATGAAATACGTGTCTTTAAATTTTGTTACCGAAAAGAGAACCGTTCCGATAGACGCACGCGAAGGAGTTGTGGGTTAATTCATTGGGTTTTACTTTCAAAACACGACGTAAGGTTGTTAAAGGCCTTGGCTTTCCTGCTTCGGCAGAACGGCGCCCTTACAACTGTTCAAACCGCAAGCGGCAGAATACAAGAGCGCCTGAATGAGCAGGCATGTGGAAACCAATTAAAACAAAGCTCCACGATTCTTGTAAACATCACGTAGTCTGCCACGCAAACATAGAATACAAGCTTTGATCAAGTCACCAAATGAGCAATCGTTTAGGATTGCTTTTTGCTGCATCTGGCAGATATCACCAAACCGGCGCTAAAATCTTGTTACTAGGCGCTTGATTTTTCTATGAAAGCAAAATTAAAGTAAAACTTTTGAACGAAGTTCACGTTTCGTTTCTTTATATTCCTTTCTATAAACAAGAAATCAAGGAGCTTTTGTGAGACAAAGAAAGTAATGTCAGGTGACTAAACAAACAACCTGTGTGGTGGTTTTGACATTAATCAGGTTTGTTTACTGCTTTCAGTCGGTGAATGGTGAGTCACTACATTTCAAAGAAAACGTGCGAATCAATCTCGTGAATCGATTTTTAGCAGTTGGAAACAGGCTGTTACCTATACTTGCATGATATTTGCTCAGGTTTTCTAGCATTTAAGTGGTGTTATTTTTTTTGAACAAGAGTCTTTTCTGTTTCACTTTTGCATTGTTCTCTGCACTGTTTAACATGTTGTTCAAGTCGATAACACCTTTTGTTGTTGCTGGTGTTTCCGGAAGACGACAAGATGTCATAACGACAAGCTTGTTTTTCTTAGAAGTCGTGGCAAGCAAGAAAGGTCAGCCTTACAAGAATTGCCCTGTTTCTACTCAACAGATTGATCTTGTTCCAAACAGTTTTTAATATTTGACACAAAACATCGGATGTATTTGTTAAATTTTTTTATTCAAAAAGAAAACTCCGATTTCAGGACTGAGGATGCGTAGTGTTACGTGAAATCGATTTTTTTTTAATTAGCCGACTGATTCAACTTCGTCGCCATTGCGAACACCTGTTACTTGAGAAAAAAACAAAAATTTATAATTGTTTAAAGTTTCAAGCAAGCTGGAAATTATTAAACTCACGCCTTGATTGTACTCAAGGAGCCAGTTGGTAACTTGAGAGAGAATTGACTACTCAAAAAATGATTCATTTACAAGTTAACTCTCACAAATGACAAACATAACACTTTTTGTGATGCTCGCCAGTCGCTATACTGAAAATCAAACATTTTGCATATAATTGGGCTGCACGTTATGAGGATTGAGTAGTTAATATTCACAAAACACTAACATGATCAAAATGCCACCCTATTTATCAAAATGTATTTTTCTTGTTAAATGGGAAGAAAATAATTTGCTTACCAAAACAAATTTTGCATTTCAGACTAATGCAGTTCTACAAGAAATTTCTAGTCAAATCAACATGCTGTGATCAGGAAGAAAGCACGATTATTTCAATTCCGACTGTGTGCACACCTTATGAAAACAGGAATGTAACAGGGGTGGTCACCGGGAGATACAGCGGCCAAAAAACTTACTTCAAAATACGGTTGGACGATGCTTTTGTTACACAGCCGGATACTGTTCAGCAAATCGAAATAGGTGATTCTGAAATATTATACAAATAATATTTGAAAAGTTATTTTAACCAACTTGTCTAGTGTCCATGCTTACCTTACCTACATCAATAAATTCTAAACACTCTCTACCGTCAACAGATTAAATTCCTTGATAACGCGCCGCAAAATTTTGCAGGATACCAGACAACAAAAGAGGTTAAAATGTGACTGACAGCAGCAAGTTGCAAAGTTTGCTCTTAAAAGCGAAAAAAGCGAAAGATTTTACGCTTCTTAATGCACCAAAACGCAAGGGCAACCACGCCAAAAGCGTTTCAAGGTTTCCTATGTTAGCTTTGCATATGCACGATTCCTATTTCTTGATAAGGTTCTACAACACCTCAGTTTCAATGATTCCTTTTCTCGAAAGCTTTATACAGAGTCATAATTATGTTATTGGGTTGGGGTTCCCTAATAAGACAAAACATTCAACCGTCACGCCATCATGCTGACAAAGATAAATTACCCTAGTTGCGTCATGTGCAGAGCAACCCGAACTGCTTTTTTAGACGTGGATGAACTTGCACGTGTGCACGTTATAGTGCAAAAATATGTGGGCACTGCGTATGTTAGTTATTAGGTCACACAGTCTTTTGCATAGGCATGCGTTTATGTTTGTGCAGCAAACGTTTAAAAACATAGACGCAGAAATTACAACATCGCCATCCTTAAGATGAAAATTCCCTATTCAAAATATAATACAACAGGAGCTGCATAAGTTCCCAATCAAAATTCTCGCTTCATAACTGAGCGCCATAAACAGTTTGGGAGAAAAAAAATGGAAACATGTTTACATAATTTTTATTCATCTTCAAGCTGAGCGCTCCTGATACAAGTAAAGGAAAGAGTCTGTGTTGTATACAAGTGCAAAAACAAGCATAAAAAATATCTCCACACCCCCATTTTGCTCTTAAAATCGTGAACCCATTTTTGCAGGAACAGGCTACACATTGTGAAAATTTTGTTGCAGTTTTTTACTAGGATCTATTTGAAAGGGTCTGTAACAAAAACTTGTGTTCTTGGAATGCTTGTGTTTGCAGCACAAAACGAGGACTTATCCTAACGCATAAACTAAACACTTTTTGAAAACTTGTCAATAAGTGAAATGCGTTCAGAGAAATGTTGCTGAATTTAGTTTGTGTGTGTTTGTGATTGATCTATTGTGTATACATTTTATTCTTGTTAACTTTATGTTTGCCACCAACTAAGTTCTTGATCGTATTCAAGCAAACGACTTTTCGTTGACATGTAGCGCTTTCAAACATTTTCAACCGCCAACGACCTCTTTCTCCTTCAAAATAGTCGCAAAATATTCCAGCCTCTCCACAAAAATCACCCTTACATCACCATCGTAAATACAGTGACCTGAGTGGCAATATCGCGTTGAGTGATGTCTTCACGGAGCTGACTCACGAGTTCAGCATTCTTTTTTGAAAACTGATTGCTCAGCAAACTTTTCGAAAATCAGCGATGGAAGAGATAGAGATTCTCTTTTTGGACAAACAACGACCAAGTTTGAGTTTGGTTGAAAGCATTTTTTTATATTTTAATAACGGGGAAGAGTATGGAACGCACCCAAATACGAACTAGCTGCAGGTTACAAAAGTTTTGTTTATAAAAGCATCACATGCAGATGTTAAACACGGGAGTTCCCTGGAGCAGCGTTTTGTGTGTGAGGTAGATCGTAGAAATAACCACCACTGGTATTGTGTTGTGAGCTTCCACATGTTTATAATAATTTCTGGAACAGATTTCAAAGTTGTCTCAAAAGCTTGAGGAGATGGTTGACTGAATCATCCTGTTTTATATTTCTTTGATCATGACTCGTTCTGTCATGAGATATGATGAAGTAGATGCAGCAAGGCGTTGACTAATAATCTTCCCATACCTCTTCTCCATGAGAGAAAATTAGGGTGGTGTAACTTCTGATCAAAAAATCAAACTTTCGTTAAATTGAAACAATTCACCAAACTTGGCAGAAAAACTAGGGATCTTAATGAAAAACCTTACGACCATCTCTTTTCTTATAATGGATGTTTCTTGTAATCATTTGCATTATCAATTGTCACATGCTTTCAAGACATTTTCCCTTCACAGTAGTAAAAACAAGTGTGAAGCGGTGACAGAAGTATACGGGTAATGATAATATTTTACGCACTCTCTCATAAAAATGTCTAGATAGAAAACTATATTTTATCATAATGTAACTAACATTCCTCTCTGTTTACAAAACGTTACGACATTTCTTCGCCAAATATCGATTTTAGGAAAAATATGTAATTTAAAATACGTTGATGGACTGTCTTTATGCAGACTTTACTTGCGTTCTCTTTCTAAAAGTGAAATCAAAGCCGCACAAAAGAAGTAGTTTTACCTATGCAGATTATAGCTAGACTCTTCTAGAGTTTTGGCAGTGAAATATGGATCAAGAAGATATTTTTCTGAAAATTTGCTGGGTTAACGTAGAAGATAGCGTAGTTATTCGCGCGATTTTACATTGGTACACAGAATAAAGCATGAGATTTCATTTTATTCACCCTCAACTGGTTTGATTAGGAAAGTCTGATACTGTCAGATTAAGTAATTATCTTGCCACCAGCTGTCCACGACACAAGACAGAAGTTGGTCAAACATTTAAAGAACTTCTAGTTCTGCTCTAATTTTAAAGTTCTATACAGTTTGTACATTCACATGAAATTTTGTCAATGGTAGCCATTTTGTACTCACACATCGCAAGTTGTTACTGTTTCGATGATCTCCCCGATTGACAGAGTTTTATTCGCGGTAATTGCCCGTTGCCACTGCAAGTGAGAATATCTTGGTTTTTATCACAACCTTTGATAAATAATATTAGATATATTATCTCTTCGCAGCGTTTTGCCTTGAAGCAGCCGTGTTGGCAAAATTGTTCTGTTCTTCTAAATTCGCTCGGTGTGCTCCCGCAAATTTTCGTTCGTCCTATGAGATTGAGAGAATTGTAGCCAAATGCAGCTCTCTCATGAATTTGATTAAAATAATGCCATTTTATTGTAATATCTAATGTTGTTCATTACTATTTATAAAACCTTAATTGTAATGCAAGCAGTTTACTACTTGGATAACTCCTGCATTTAACTTTCTCATTCCAATTTCCTGTCTCTACTGCCTACTACATTGCTTGGCGTGATATAAACCGCTGTTAATTCAAGCTTCTGGCTGTTGCTTGTAGCCACAAATCAAACGGCGTAAAATAAAGAAGCTGCTGCTTTCTATTCAGTCCTGTAAAATGTTTCGTGGTCGTACGTTTGAAGCTCGATCAGATCTTTTTCTATTGGGAAACTAAGCATTTCCTATCAGACGGGTGGGCAGGTTAACTGTTTATGATTTGCTACACAAGCGTATTAGAAATCAGCATCGTTGCTTCGGTGACAAAAAGCACGCTATAGTCTGCTTACTGTTTACGGCAGAAAACGTGATGTTGTACGCTGCGCGCACTTGTGGGAACTTGAGAAATTTCAGGTGCCTTGAGCGTTGAGAACAAGCTTTTCCGCGGTAACTACAGCATGGTCGGTATCGTCGCGCCTGACGTTGCCATAAACAGAACTGCACTGCTCTTGTTGAGTATTTAAACCTCTGACGAACGTATTTGGAACTCAGTGATGCTAAATTAAGTTTTATGTTTGCAACGCTACTGGCGACAAGTTGTGTGAAAACAGATTATGCCGATGTTACGGTTCAAGCGGACGGATGCGCTAACATCAAAACATTACCGTAATCTTACTGAATTTAAACTCAGGCTGTCTGCTTGTCTGTTCGCCGACTGTCTACTTCTGCTCAAACTGTCTATACCATGAGTTCATGTCTAACCCCTAGAAAAAACATGTGATTCAGATTTCTGCGTTGTTTTTCTTGCATAACTAAATACGGCGTAATTTTGTGGCAACATTTTTAACCACATGTTTTAGAAACGTCCATGTGAACATTTGTTGAGGATGAGAAAAAGGCATATTGCGAATAAACGGTCAAATAAAGCTCTAGCAAATTAAAAAGGCAGGAAACAAGTCAATATCTACAAATTAGGTTGATAAAATGCATGTTTGAAACTTTCTTAAACCTTGAAATCAAAAACAAATATATTAAAATTTGCGATAACTCCAAAAACATCTTAACACGCCCATGACAGTGGTCTTTTTCGAGTTTCTTTAGTTAACTGTTGCGGCTGAACACACAACCTTCACAAAAATCCAAACTAAAGAGTAAATTTTTAAAATTAGATACGTGTACTGAGTTCCTACAAATGTATATTTGGTCACCACAACAGAATACTGGTTTCTTTCAAAATTTTTCAGTAATGACGCCATAGCGTTTAGCCATTGCGGTTTTCACGCATGGTGAACAAACTGCCACTGCAACACCACAGGCATGAATGACCTGTTGTTCTGGGGAAGAAAGATTTTGTTTTACCATGCATAACGAATTTTTATTGAGTTATGAAAAGGAAGAAAGGCTTTGACAACTCGAATACTTTTAATGCTGTGTCAAAAAGCCGCAAAACCCCTGGTTTTGCGGAAAAAAACTATCACCAGTTGCAGCTTATTTATCAAGCTTCTCGTATTTTCATGAAGACATTTTTACGTTTTACATATAAGAATTCGGGTGGCGAAAAATATTATGTTTCTGGAGATTTAAGATCTTTTTACAAACTGAAAAACGTGTATTGGGAATATCGCCTAAATAAATTATTGAAAGCTTCATGTGATTCGCCTTGACCTTTTCGTTAAGCAGCAGACATTATGTTCATGAAATGATGCCTTGTTTTCAAAAAACTTATAATAAAGTAACGGGCAAAGCAATAGATGTTAATGGCGTTAATCACACGCTTCGCTGATGAACTATTAGCACCATCAATGAGGTGTGTCTTCTTGTTAAGATAATCAAATGGGATGACGTACTATAGGCTACCACTGTGTTGCAAGGTTTTTGAAAAGTGCATCATTCGCAGCCGGCTTCTTCAACACTCGTATCATAACTTTACTCTATCAGATTAATTTTGCACGTAAGCATAAAATTAGCCATTCACGCAAACTACTAGTCAGCATGTACAGTAGACAACTATCATTCACAGTGCAGAGCTTGTTTGACAAAAAGGTTGCAAATAACAAAGTTGTGTCTTCTGCTTTTATTTGAAAATTTCGATTGTGCGTTCCGTTACCTTTTATCAAATTCATCAGCCTGTCGCTGCAAAGAAATTCTGTTGCGCTTGCGCCGGAAACCACCGCAACGTGTAGGTCGGCCTACATTCAGCGTGAAGCGTCGGCAGCAGTAAAGTTTGGCTGCAAAACGTACTTGATGGCATCCACTAGCCGCATAACCTGAACCTTGCCGATTAGGAAAACTGATCTTTGCGAAATACAAATATGGGCAGTTTTAAGTGTCCTAAGCCTGTAGCATCATTCTAGATATATGAGAATTGGTGTCGAGGCAATCGGGATGCAACTCAACGCAAAATCAGCATTTGTTATTAAGACAGTCCACCACCTGATTCGTCAATGTCACCATACACTTCGCATAATTGTTTGCTATATTGTTATCTGACTCTTCTTGAGGCCGTCATGAATATACAGTGGCAGAGGGAAGCATTTCTCTTTAAGAAAGTGGCAGAGGGAAGCATTTCTCGCCAGGTTCAGCTCACCGGGAGCGGCAAAATGAAAGAAAACATTTTTACAATTCTCTTTCTATTTTATGAGCAGTATATTTTTTGCAGCAANCTCGTCTTTCTTGTCGTTGGTATGGCTTACTTGTTGTTGTGCAGGACTGCAGGGATTTAATCATTAAGAAACCGGAGCAAAACAATTAACGTCACAACGTCACACCTTTATATTTTCTACTTCGGTCACTTTTCCTGCTAACAGAATGTTTCTGTTTAAATATATCTTCAGCTAATATCAGAGATAACTCCAGGCCCGATACCATCAAAGTGTCACTGTCTGCGTATTTCTCCAGAAATCATAAAAAAAGTTTCAAGGTCAGCGAAGCAAAGCTTGTTGCCTGTTGCCTCTTAATACTCCCGATGTCACTGTCCGAAAAATGCTTCACGAGGTGCAGTAAATTTTACACCGGAAAAGCTGCTACTGAGTCCACATTATTGAACAACCATGTGGAGTATAAGTTAAGCAGCTTACAGCATACAAGAAGCATTGTCGTGTTGAATCCCATAACCATGCACGGTTAGTCAACCACAAGTTGTTCTGCAGCCACTATAACAATCTTCACCGATTATAAGATTTGTAGTAGCTACAGAACTAACTCGTGGTTGAGTCACCGTAGTTCCGCTTTGGGAAAAAAACAAATTGAATATAACATCACCTCATTGTTCACAAATTTGTACAGAACCAACTCTGGGTCTTTTCTTTTACTGTATGCAAACCGCATAATTATGTTGGCATCAGCAGATTTCTTTAAAAACTTCAATAAAAATAATTTTTCAAATGTAACTACGTATTTAGTAACTAAGCAAAAACAGTTGAAACTTTTGTCCACATCAAAGCAAAATAGAGGTTCAATTCACTTCAGTTTCATTAGTCACTTTTTGTACTCCTTTCGGGAGTGTCGCGAGTGGCCTGCAGTATCCGTCTTCGCTTGCGCCGGAGGCCTCGCGGTTATTTTCGCAGTGAATACTGGAATAGAGACTGCTTTCATTTTAAGCGATATCTTAATATAACATGGACTAGAATCGTTTGCTGGCTATTTTTGTAGCACTTGAAACGGTGGAGTTACTGCCAGGGGCGTAACGAGCTTATAAGGCGCCCGGGGCAAAAGCAAGTTTGGCACCCCCATGTTCGAACCTGAGATCTTTCGGAAGCAAATATACTGTATTGAAGCAAGTACTTGCGACATTGTTGGGACTTTTCGGCGCCCTCCCGCAGTCATTCGGCGCCCACCGCAGTCATTCTTTTCGGCGCCCCCACAGTGATTCCGCGCTCCGGGCATTGCTCCCCTCTTGCCCCCCCTCGTTATGCCCCTGGTTACTGCTCGTTTTACCGGACTGGATCCAGACACATCACTCTACTGTAGAACCGTTGATTAAATATCGTTATTGTATATGATTTAACACCACTAAGATGATTTCACCAAGAAAATATTGAAACGGCGCAGCGATTGTTGATCGCGAAGCTGTTGATGAGCGAAAATTTGTCAGAAAAACATGGAATTGTCTACCTAGACAATAAGGTGTGTTTTACGAAAATATATAACAGCACAGAGTTTTCAAATCCGACCTAGCACAATGTAAAACAGCAGTATTGCTGCCATTTTGAAAAAGGGTGCGAAACTTCTGAATTACGTTAACAACTTTCGAAATTGCTTGGAATTCACCCATGCCACTAGAACACTATAACAGGGGTTTTCAACCTTATTATGCACGTGGCCCAACTGATAACCAAACAGAGGGTCCGTGGCCCAACTGCTGTACAACTTCTCCGTAAATTACCTGTGATACTGTTACCAAAAGGCACCTCGGCCCCTCGTTTCCCCCTTTTGAAAGATAAGGGGCAATGCTCCAGTCATGCCCCCTCTCCGGCGTTCACGGTGTGACACTTCGCGACAAAGTGCGCGGCTGCGAAATTCGCAAAGCCCTGAATGTCGAATCACCTCTTCGAATTGAGAGATCCCATGCAGCTACGTTGGTTCGGCCATCTGTCCAGAATGCCCTTGAAAAGATTGGCGAGGCAGTCCTGCTGGCTACAATTTCGAGTTATGGAGGCAAAACTTTGAAAAGCTGAAAATGAAACAAAATTAACTTGCGTAAAGCAAGTTCAAATCCAATCTGTATAAAAAATCACGCACATGATCTGTTGTTAAGCTCCTAAGATTTTTATAAAAATTTTCTTGAAGTGGTGATCAGCAATACCACCGAAACGTTTGAAAACATTTAAATGATTATCGCACATCTCTTCTTATTCTGGCATCTGGCACCAAAACAGTTATAAACCACGATTTGATATTTTTCATCCTCTCTTAACCTTTCCTGATTACTTGACTGCAGGCAGTGTTCAGTTCCCCCAGACGCCAACAAAGTAGTGTTGCGAAATAGTTTTATTGGTAAAAAACAACCATATAGCAGATCATTGTAGCTGCAACCTGCACCATTATAAGTTTCTCGTTATTGCGCTGAACTTTCAAAACGTAATGTGGATAGACATCAAGTACAAACTAAAACATCCTATATATTGATCTCAACAAAAAATTTCAGTTCATTCCTACTTATAGTGTTTTACAAAAGAGCTAGTTGCGTTAGTGCAATTTGGGCATTTTGCACACAACTCCGACTTTTAATTGTGCGGGCTTACTGTCTCGTTAAATTGATGTTTTGAGATGTTTCTAAGACGTTTTGAGTAAAGAAACACAAAAACGAGCGAAAGAAACTTCACCGTGTTTGTTGCACCAGAAAATTCTTAAGCGAAAAGTGTAACTGACCAATATCTGAAAAATCCACTTCCCAAATTCATCAGTCGGCCTCAACCCCTAACCCAATGCCTTACGGAATTCAAAAGTTTATATGTGATCTCTAGGGCGATAACTTTTTCTTTTATGTAGTCTTCTGTTCTAAAATGTCAGAAAAGTTTGAATCTTTTCAAAATCAAGTCAATTAGATTATGTCACGCTTCTTATCTGCAAAGGAAATTGCGCAGAGATCGTTCGCATGTTGAATAGAAATTGCCGTAAAAATGGTGTCGGAAAAAAGCGGAATCGGATTGTCACATGCACTACTACAGCTTGCCAATGCAGACCCCAGATTTTTGTGCTACATGTTCATTATGCAAGTTTGTTAGTTGCGTTCTATCACGAGAACTGGAGCAAGCACACTATAAGTCTCGCAAGAAGCCATCAGAAAAAATCGGATCACGGTTGACTAGCAACGGAAGTCAGACTATCGTCAGTTCCGAATAGAATAAAATTCCAAAACCTGGAAGACAATGAGTCAAAGCGATAAAATCGCTGAAAGTGCGACCCAGTGCAACGCTATAGAGTAAAAAGGCGTCGGGAACTTGAACAGTTATCCTGTTGTTTTTATCTCAAGCTCAACCAGGCAAAAACACACAGAAATCATTTGCGGATTTTTCAAAGGATATTTTTGTCTTACCCAAGCTCAAAGATTAGAGTATCAAGTTTTTTTATAGGAAGTGAGTCTCGTTCTCAAAGTAATTCACATTTACTTTGTCAGAAGTATTTCAACTTTTGTGTTTGGCTTATAAAACAGCATGGCACAAAACTTATTTGGAAAAGGGAATTTTCTGTACATGTCCACGCCAGTTTTCTATGACTGGAAGACACTCCACTGGCTTCATATTTCGTAAATAAGCTAACTATTGCGGCAAATTTGCGCCAATCTTAAAAGAGAATTTCACCGATATGTCATCACAGTTGGCCGAATTTTGAGAGATCCGTCTAGCCAGCACAAGTTTACGAATATCAAAAATACTTTTGTCACATGGTCATGGGTCATAGCTGCTGTTGGATTTAGTTACGTTTGTACTCAGTAACCTGTTGACTGAAAAACGTATGGGTCTTTCGCTACAAGATGTCTGCACGCCACGCTAACTTATCCACTTAATCATGCGTGCATAACATCGTAATGGAACATAATGGCTGTGTACAGACCTGCATAGTCATTTGCGATTTATACTTGTATGGTTTTCAAAGAGTTGTCAACCCAGACAGCTCAATTTATCGATTTCTGAAAACCTAGGTGAATGAGAAAAATTTCCAAGTGTTTCAATAAAGGTATATTCAAATCCGTAGAAACACACTTTCTTTACACTTTCACCAAACAGCCACTTAAAGAAATAAAATCCTAAAAATTCCCAAGCTATTTTTTAAGTCATGACACTGGAGTTATTTTTTCAAATTTGAAACATTCAAAGCGTAAAGAGCTAAGTGGTCTGAGAAGACGGCTCGTGTTAGCTATTTTATCGCAGTTGTTAACGATCATCTTCCTTTAATAAAATTATCCAAGAACAGTTTGCTTTCTCAAAAGCAAAATTATTTCGGATAAATTATATATTTTTCATTTTGCTGGTTGTTAAATTTACGAAAAAATTAAGTGAATAAATAATTAAAAATAAAACCAATACTTGACTGCCACAGCAAATTCTTGCAATATTACATGTACGGTTCAGTCTGTCAGAGGTTTCTTCGAAATTCTTGTTCCCAAACTATCACCCTTCCTGTGAAAGATGTTGGCATTTCTTGTGCTTCTTGCTGTACGTGAAAAAAATTCAAAAATCCCAAATAAATATCCTTGTGTTCATGTTTCCCGAAACCTTCTCCATGCAATGAATCCTTGCTGCGTAGAACCTGTTTCGCCCAAAAAACTTAACAGGAATAAACACGAAGGTGCCGAGATTTGCTACAGGAAGAGCTAAAATTGAGCAAACCTTTAAAATTGACCAGGACGAGGCGTTGATCGTTGGGAACACAAACTACTTTCACATTAACATCATGTTATAAGCTGTAATTTTCAGGTTTATTGCTTTTAATGTGGTCAATTTAAATCATAATTTGATTTTATGTAAGAAGAAACGAAATTGCATTTTATTCGAAAAATTCCCTGAAAACTGTTAATAACTGCTGTCGCTGGTGGCACCAAACGTTATTCAAGGTAAGTTGCGCACGATTTTACTTACTTTGATTGATTTGGGCATCATTTTTGTTAACAGCTCATAATTCACAACAGTGATGATTCAAGAGTATTAGAGCACCAATGCACATTCGAAATACAGTTGCATAGAAGAAAGCCCTGCGTTGGCTTATCTTTATTTCATAGAGTACATTTTCTTTAAGAAACAACTTACAGTCGGCAGCATTGGTAAAGTATTCAAAAAAATTTGAAGTCTGTTACCAAAAAATTGAAGTTGGTAATATTTGCAAAAGGGTACCAACTCCCTTACGTAACCCACCTAGTATCCATGCTCGCGTTAGCAATGGAAATATTTTCTTTTTAAAATAACAAGTTAATGACCAATATTGGAAAACAAACAATGAACACGACGAGCTGGTTCAAATACTTTTTGCCCATTGCGTTGAGGAATTGGTGTTCTATCGATTGGTGTTCGAATTGTTAAGTAAGACAGATTCAACCACTTAGATTGTTGGAACTCACCAAAACTACTGTTTTTTAATATTTGAATCTGAATTATAAGAACATATTGACAGACAAATGTCTGCAGTGCGCTGGCTTTCCATCATGCGTAATTTGTTTTGTGAATAAGTTGAGTTGGAACAGTTTCCACGCGATTTGGAAACTGCAGTGTCTAAGAAAGCCAGTGACACTGGAAAGGGGCCTGCGTTTTCGGCTGTAAAGGCTGTCATTCGTAATAATTTTGAAGAAACTGCAGTAATTACATTGGGAATTAGTAATGAATTTAAAATGTTCTGTTCAAACCTTTGCGAACTAGCTGAGGTGTGTAGCAGATGGAATCGAAACTTCAACATTCCCTGCTGCTGTGGTGAGAAAATCTTCGTACTCCAACTCAACCGAAAGAACACTCCATAAGCTGTACATCAGTTCTGGTATTTATCCTTGGCAGCTTTGGACTCATTCTCGATGGTGACTCATGAAGCGGTGAATCTCACGATATCCATGTTCGGCCAACCTGCCAGCATTTATACTTTGTTTCCATGGGGCCACATGAGAAACAGAATTATTTTGAAGCGCCGGGCCAAAAATATGTACTTAATTCTGCTTAATGTCAATTGTACCTCATTATAAAAAATAGTAAATAGCATTGTTTTGACAACCTGATAAGACTGGTATGAGTGTATGTTATGACTATGAGAAAGCAATGAAAATATATTTATTTTGTAATTTCCAAATAACCTTACACGGGCTGCATGGTCAGAGTTAACCAACGGGCCGCATGTGGCATGGGGGCCGTACAATGTCCAATCCTGGTCTACTGTAATATCAAAGATTGCTTTTTTCACCAATATAAGCAGTTGACATTCTGTTGTCGCTGAAGTTTCCTGCTTTGATTCAAGGCTCCCCTCGCTTTACAACACGGTACTGTAACACAACTAACTCATTTCTGTACAGAATTATAAATAGCCTTTGATGTCAGCAAGCAATCCGTACTGAACCTTGTTGAGTAAAAAATGCAATCGGATTCTTATATTTCCACTGTTGTTGCCAATCAGTTGCGGAAGTTGACGACTCAAAATAGACCAGCAATAACTGTTGCAGCAGTAGAGGCATGAACGTACAGTAGCACCCGTTTGTAAGGGTGATCACATTTGAGCTTAAATGCATTAAATTAGGCTCCAACATAAAAAGATAAGTTTATTTTAAATTACATGAATTCACCAGCACAGATCATTTACGCAAAAACGAAAGATAGCAAGCAATTCATGCTACCACCATTGTATACGCTAAAAAATCACAAAAAGCGCAAGTAATCTTTCACTTTGAGCGACTAACTTTGTTTCGCATTGAAATTAATCTTAAATTTTATTCGTGACACAGTCTCAACACCAAAAACTGATCAACTTCGATGTTTTACCATCTATTAACAACCTTTGCTTTGTCTCTGCGATAAACACGATACTAAGATGAAAGCAGTATTTTGTACGTTTTCAATGAAAAATACATGAAAATCTAAAGTAAGTGGCCAAAAAAGCTGCTTGCATTGTTTCATATACCCAGTGGACCACGGGTAAGTTGCTCATAGCTGGTGTACTGGGTTCGAAACCCGATCGGGTCATACCGAAGACCTGAAACACGGTAGTCGTGGCCAGTCCAGACTCGTGCTCAGCGTTGATCGAAACCGGTTCACGTGCGGTGCTGCGATATTGACTCGCCATATAAGTACAGCATTCACTGCGAAAATAGCGGGCCGGCGCGGAGATGAGCGCCCGCGTGTACCTCGTGACACTCCAAAGGGAGCAGGTCTGTAAATCGAGCAAAAATGAAACTTTCTTTATATGCGCTGGTTTCAGAACTTCGGTTTCAAGTTCGGTTTCAAGGTGTTTCGGTTTCAAGGTCGTGTCATGGTCTGTATCTTGCTTGTAAACAGATGAAAAACAAGCTTGTGAGCCAACGCATTGGTCACCGTTATGTACTTATACTTGGCACTGCTTTTTTACCGGCACTTGTCAACTGTTTAAACATCCACGATGCTGGAAGACCTAACAACGTTAGTTATACCGAGTAAAGTTAAAGATGAACTTTCAAAACATGGACTACTGCAGTGGAATGCGCCGCGCTCGCTTCGCAATAAGTGCAGCGTTTCTAGCCTGAGGCGGGCTCGCGATCAACGTTTGTTGCACGCATCATATTTGCGGAGTTAGTTGGTGCCGGGGCTGTCGTGTTGAACGTGTTCCGGGTTTTGACTTTGACTGTTTGCGCCGTAACAATACAACCACTAGGGCAAACAAACTGTCCATTAATTCCAACAAAACTAAATTCATTACACTAAACAAATCTAAATATAATATTACACATATATGACACATAATATCTCCATTAAACAACAATCAAATTTGTGAAGAAATGACATAAAATATAAAATACCTTGGCATCGTATTTAACAACAGGCTTAGTTGGGAGTCACATATTGTGAAGTTAACCACCCAGCTCTCCAAATCATGTGGAATATTATTCAAATTAAAACATTATACCACCTAACCTGTATTAAAAGCTGTGTACAATGCATTGATACACCTTTGTCTAAATTATGCTGTCTTGAACTGGGGCAGCGCTTCAAAAATTGCTATTAAACCTCTCGTGATTTTACAAACCAAAGCTGTGAAATTTCTTAAAACATCCAACCAAGACACTTTGGATGAACCTTTTATACAAAATCAAATGCTAACAACAAACAAACAATTTAAAATATTTGCTGGTAAGTTCATGCACTCTTATAAAAGCAATCTACTCCCATCACATTTTACCAACTTTTCAAATCTTTTCACACAACTGCAAGACACCACAATGGTGACACAGCCGAATCTGATCGCAAATTGTTTTGCTAGGAAATCGATTTCGTGTCATATACGCATCTTCCGTCCAGCAACCTGCAACCAAAAGCTTACAGGTGAAATGATGAAAAAGACTAAAGCAAGATCAGAGAAAGTGCGCAAACTATAATAAGTAACAAAAACAGCCCATGAAGTTGCTATCTCCAGAGCCAAAAACCAACTAACTCCAGTTCATAATTACCCCACCAGACTTGCAACTTAAAAAAATTTCTTCTTACCAAGAGTAAACTCTTCTCAAGCCAAGCGCAATGCTCCCACAATTCATTCGACCCAAGCTATGGTCAGAAATACCTGACAATATCAAATTTATCAACTCATCTTGTGTTGTTTATTCTTTGTGTTTTCGTACCATGTGATTTTTTCCATTATGACTTTGTATATATTTTGTACTTAACAGACACTGCAAATTTTCCCTTTCTAATATAGGTTTTATTCTTCTTCATCTGTCTGTCATTTGATATATTTCCACTTTGTTCTTTGTCTCATATTGTCACTTGTATTCTCAAATAAATGTACATTAATTTCAGTGTTTTGTTCTCTCCGCACCTGTGTAATTAAATACCTCATCATGATAATTGTGTGTAATGTATGCATAGGCATGATGCACTCACCTGTAAATATAATTTGTGTGATTTTTTTGTCAATTTGTCTTTTATTTTCACATGACCAACGATAGTACTGAAAGTTGTATTGCAGGGTTGGTAGACTAGATGACCTCATGGTCTTTGGCCAATCGTTTGTGACAAAGGAACCCTAAGTGTTGCTACCTGTGTACAGGCGCGGATTTACCATTAGGCTAAAAAGGCTTAAGCCTAGGGCCCCTGATTTTGGGGGGCCCCAAAATTTCAGGAGTAAGGACGATTTCCAGCATTTTTGTAAGCAGCTGTATTTGCATTTTTGTTGTGGTTCAACGCACGTTTTTTACTATGCCGCTAACAAAAGATCTGCGTAGAACAGGGGTTTCCAAACTTTTTCATGCGAGGGCCACATAAGTTATTACACAACAGTGCGAGGGTCGGACATCTTACGTAATGTGATTGTTTCCGGATATGTTACATTCTACCAAATCAAAAAGTTTTTCGTCAATTAATTTTTCGTTATTTACAAAATGTATTCGCGGGCCGGATTTGGCCCGCGGTCCGCAGTTTGGAGAATGGCTTCGCAGGCCGGATGAATAACTTCCCGGGCCGGATTTGACCCGAGGGCTGTAGTTTGGCACCCCTGATATAGAAGAATGAGCGCAAAGGATTGAAGTGAATGACGATGAACATTCTCTTTTCATGGCGTTGAGAATTGGTTGTTGTTACGTATGATGTGTGGAGCAAAATGCCTGAATGCTTTGTCAGATTACATGAGGGCCGCGAGGTACTTCCGTTCAGCCCGGGTCTATCTCTTGTTGCTTTTTATGGGTAAGATACGGCCGAGGCGATCCAAACCTGGGCTGTACATTGTTAAAGTTACCACAACTTGTCTGTGTCCGTTTGTAGCGCAAGTAGCCTACTTGAGAAAAAAGTAGATTGCTGACATTGAAAACGAACTTAGCAACTTACTGCCAAAAATCATCCATATACATTCAGTTAATTTTTTCATGGTAAAAGACGTTGTTTAAGCTTGGGTCGCGAGGTGTTCGCCAAACTTAGATTTGCGCCGCACTCAAAAAATTGGGAACCGCTGTGCTACAGCTTCTGCATTAGATTCTACGCAATACTGTATGATCTATTGACTTGTGTGAACCATCATTTCGTAACGAAAAAGCAATACACCAAAATACTAAATGCGGTGGGAAGAATACGATGACTGAAATACCTTTGTTGTTGCGATGCTTTGTTTCGACACAGTCCCTGGCTTTGGCACTTAAAATCCACAACTGTTTGTAACTTAAAATTCTGCAAAACTCGAGTTTTTCTGAATTTTGTTTAATTTAATCAGTGTTTTTGAAGATGAACACAAATATTTCTTTCACTAGGGAGGAAAATGGCCAGAGTCCAAGATCTGTTACCGTAAAGTATCTTCTGTGATGTTTTGAAATACCGATGAACTAATTTAATGACAAAATTATGGTCACCTTACCTGTATTTCAGTGTAGTCTATTTGACATTTCTTTAAAAGTACGTTGCAGGCCACTGCTGAAAGAAGAGGTGATTCAGAAAGTAAAAACACAATATGAAAAAAACACAAAAAGACAATACCTATGTGCAAAGTAGTGGCGTAGCCAGCGCAAACTTTTGGGAGAGCCAAAATTTTTGACTTTAGGCGAGTAACAGTATTTTGTTTGGGGCACCTCCTCTCAAAGCACAAAATGGCTAGATATGCTAAAAATTGGGGGGGCATGGCACCCTGGACTCCCCTAGCCACAGTGCTACACATATAGTGCAAAGCTACTACACTTGTGCGGAGCTCCTGTACTTCATAAAAACAGGTTTTGGCAAATTCCAAGATCTTGTGTTGTCTGCGACAATGTCATTTAAATCATAATGTAATATTTTGGTTAATTTAAGTCGACAGTTCATGGAAAATAGGGCATAATGAACTCACGAGAAAAACAAGCAATGCTTTGCAAACTCTTTGTTTGTTATTTTGCAAGTCGTACGGCTAAAAATTTGGGACTTGAAAAGTCGGAAGAAGTTTTCTGTCGAACCGCACTCATGACTTAATCTTATCTGAGTGGAGTATCTTCTGTGTCAATACCTTACATCGAGATATTCTTTCGGATGTTGAACGAGTTTTTCGATTTTTTGTTCAACTTTTGATAATTGAATGAGTGTAGCATAAGATGTTTGCCCTTTTAGCAGGACTCTGAAAACTTGCAAAAATGTCTGACACCGACAAAAAAACGCCAAGGGGAAAGAGTTTCAGCTAACCACTCCGTCAAAATAAAAAGTCTGAAAGCCCGGAGTTTTTTATATCACAAAATATTGTTGAATTTAATATCGTCACTTGGATTTTTGCACAAACAACTCACAAAAGAAATTGATTTCACTTGAGCAGTTTGCCGCGATAAATACAGTAGAATTTGCCTAATCCGTCACCTAACGGGAATTAGAAAGTGCCGATTTAGGCGAAGTGACGAATTATGCAAGCAGGTGAAAACTCTGTCATAGATGCTCGTATACTTTATCATAGCAACTCGTATACACAGTGCTTTTATTTGCAGTAAAATACAAGTTTCTGTCGTTATGGTTGAATACAACAATTAATTCCTCTGTCTTGACTCCTCTATTTAATCAAACACCTTTTAAATCTTTAATAAACTTTAAAGACTTTCCGCGTTCTCTCAATGGGGAGTAGGGTCACGCTTCGCACCACGCGTATAAATTCGATAAACAAATTGCGAGGTGCAACAACTCTGAGATAAGATCCTTAATTTGTTTGAATTCCCACACGTACTAGCTGCTTAGACATCAAAAGCGAAACTGGAAATGACGTATTAGCCGAACAAAACGCTTCTAAGGTATAGAAAGAGGTGACGAATTGAGCAAATTGACGAACAGAAATGTACACAAAAGATAGAGACTCTGCCGGCACAGACGAAAATGTGAAGAATCAAACGAAGACGAATTAGACTAGTTCTGCGGTAGTTTCTAGATAAAACAGCGTCAATCGCTCTCCCGTGCTTCATTTTCTTTTGGTATTCCTGTTTTGAACTGAGTTGGGGGCAAAATATTTTGCCTATTTTCGCTCACAGTGCCTAAACCACTTTGATTCCGCTCGGTAACTTTTTTGCATTATTTTATTGCTAGCATTTAAAAGCAACATATGTCTTCGGAAAAAAACTTGTTTTTAAACAAGTCAAAGGATAAATACATTTTGAGATCTCAGAGCTTCTGTGGATTTAAGTCTGAATGCAGAAGATATTTATAAAAAACTTAGGTCTAGGAGAAGCTATCATTTTGCTTATTACTGAGTACGAAAAGCAAAGCATATGACAGACTTGGACTGACGGTCGGCTGTTTTGGAACTTTAAAAATTTTTCACAAAAAACATATCGCAAAAAAACACACAAAAAGCATATCGCATTCTTTTAGTACTTTCCGTGGACCAACTTTTAGTACTTTCCGTGGACCACTCGTTTCTCTCTCGGTTCGCACGAGGTAGTATGCCATGATTGCCGACACTAATCATACATGAGGTTTGTTTAAATGATCCACACTGGCTCTAAAAATAAAGCGATTCGCTATTCGAAAGACCTGGGCGAAAAAAACGAAACTGAAATACTACACTAGCCTAAGGTAAAAAAATTCGCTTCGTAATCAGAGACTCTGAAGAGCCAAGGATTGCAGCGCAAACCAAAAGTGGAGAGATACACATGAGGTTAACTTTTTTAGCAAACACGCGTTTTTGGGTTGCTGTGGCACGGTTTTAATTAAAGACTTACTCGCGGTGAGACTGTGACCACATCGCCGTGCGTCTATGTACGCGACGCCGTCATAGTTTAAACGCAGTGTAGTTAAATCACGGCAAAAAATAGTGGGCAGAAAAAGGCAGGAGAGTATAAAACCATGAGCACCCAAGCTCTGAAAGACGGACGAGTGTGGCTTGGCCCACTAACGTACAACTTTGTATCGCTATTTCGCATGTAGCGGGTGTCAATTTCGGTAGGCAATTCAGATATGAAAGAGCGTTCATTGTTTAATGCAGTACAAAGTTTTTTGCATTATCTCACATATGTTAGGTGCTAAAAACGTTCTTTGCAGTGGTCAAATGTCTCATGAAAATAATTAAGTTATTTTATAATTTATTTAATTTGACAATTTTTGTCTTATAGATACCTAGAAACGTGAAATTATTATTGCAAAGCTGCATTTCACTTAATTGGCGTAGGTGCAACATGATGACGAGTGTAACCTTTCTTCGCCTGATGCTGTGTCTGACAATTTTCATCGTTTCCACTGCGGCAGTTGGTGGTAAGTTGAAATGCGTTTATTGGTAAAGCTGCAAATGTCTTTCAACAAGTTCCCTGGCGAAACACTTTTCTGTATTGTTCATCGTACTCCGTACAAGTCCGTGATGTTTTGCAATAACGATGTGGGTCCTTTACCTTCGTGTAAAATCAGAACCGTCGCCAGAAAGTTTTCAATAGGGGGGTTTTGCGTTTCTGCGGTGGGACTTGACATTCTAAAAATTGACAAAAACCCAACTGATTTATAGTGTGTCATGTTTCAATTTGGGGGGCTAAGCCCCCCCGTGGCGACGGGAGTGCGTAAAATGCGAGGTTTCAAATGCACAGTGCAAAGTGGCACACGAAGTGTCGCAGCGTTCCGTAAGATTCAAAAAGCGGAAAGTGTAGCCTAGAGAGTAACGTGTAAATGATTCGACAGACAAGTAACAGCGCATCTGTTGGATGTCTATCATTAATTATGCATTGGTGTAGTTTGTCGAGAAAGGTTATTTAACTTGGATAATTCAACTTTTTACCCACCATTGATAAGCGAACTTTAAGCAAAAGGCTCGCTGTAACAACCAGTAACCGCAGAGCAGCTTAAACAGATAACATTCACTAATTGGAGTGGTAACATTGATCTTTCTTTAAACATTCAACTTCAGTGATTTTTGACAAACTATACAAATGATTACTTCCCTCAAAAAATTGAACCGGTGGCATGCAAGGTCGCACAAAAAATAACTTGACTGTCTGCAGGCATTTTTCCGTCCAGTATGGTTGGTAGATTAATATTTTTGTGGTCGCTTGTCACAGTGAAAGTTGCACAATGCAAATAAGGGCATGTGAAAGTGCGCCAAAGCCTATCCACCTAAAGATAATTAAATACAGGATGTACTAACTTATTCTTCTCTCCCACAGATAGAATTTACCATCACGCAAGTCCAATTGTGTGCAGTCTTCTTTTGAAGAGCTCCCAAATGTCTTACCAGGAAATAAGAAAACACTGCGGTAAGTTACACCATTTCTAAAGCGATTGCAATGGATTATATGGCAAATAAATTATTCATGCTTAAACGGATTACGCGACCTGCTGGCTTCGGTTCACCAGCTTGGGTTTTACTTTCAAGCATGCGTATTCAGGCATACCACCGTTGTTTTTTGTTTCACGCAGGTCATTTTCTCAGCACGAAATATCACAGCAGAAGCAGACTGCGCCAGCACGATCAGATGCCAGAAGGTTTGCGTTCCCATACGGAGGAAAGTGAGGCGGAAAGAAGCACGCCGAAGTTCCCGAGAGCGCTACGCGATGACGTTCAAGTACCGCGGGCCAAGACGTTTCGGCCCGAGTACAGTCTTATACGGCGACTCGCAAGCGCTCTGCAAGAGCGTTATCAGCGAGATGAGGAAGATTTATGGACGGCGGAAGAGGATCCTCAATTAGAAGACAGTGAAAATCAAGATATTGAGAAAGAGTCTATCACGGATCATTACTATGATCATTCCAGTCCTTTGTATCTAATTCGAAAATGGTACAATAGGATAGAAAGCGACTGAAGGCGGATCACATTTTGTTCTTCATTTCGGTTGATAGTACAATTCCTTTTCGTAAACGTGCAATCTTTCCTTTCGGACTCCAGCCTACGACGATGACTAATTTATGAAGTCCGAAACCTGACCAACGTTTGCACTTCCCTTGTCGATATATGTTGAAGTCAGTTTTCTGCGAGCTTCACTGCGAATATGTGGGCGCCGTCAACTAGAAAGCAACCATATGTGGGCATACGAAAGCAAAATTTTGCTCAGGTCGCCCTCCCTGGATTAATCGGTTGCCATAATGCTGCACGAAAATCAGTCGAATGCAGTGCAAGCATCGTGAGAACTGGCTTTGTGGTATTGTCACATGCGTAATTATGCCGTGTTCAGCACACTGTACCCAGTTTATCGCTAGAGGTATTCTTTTAATGTCTATGACGTCGCATCCTTGCCCTAGCCCGAAAACTACACTATTTATTGCTTCTGTGATCGGGGCCTCCGACGGCCCTGGTGTCGCAGACGATTAATATTGGCCGATTCGTCTCTCGTATTGAAGTTTTCAGGTGCTCTACAATTCTTCAAAAACTTGCTGTGCTTTCTTAACTGCGATATTTATTAATGATTTCTCTACGCCTACACTGTAACCGTTTTTTGCTCAGTAGCAATTCCCAGTAGAAGCCTTTCTATCCTGCAAACGTGTTCATACCTTTGCTGGAAGCACTTACTATGTTTCCAGTCTTTGCGGCCGAGTCAACGTCGTAACCAAATGCTACACACTTATTGTGGCTTTCAACTGAATGATCATTCGTCCGCATTGCTGCTTACCGACGCCACATGCTTTAACTTATTGTTCGTTTATTTGTTCCATTACAACAAAAAAGAAAAAAGTTTGTTTCTTTCATCCCTCATGGAAAAACAACATGGGCAACAGTCCTTGGAAAGCGTTCTTCCACCACAGGTTCGCCGACTATCACCGAATGTGAAGTTTGAACCTTTCTGTGCTCCCGCCGATTTAAAACCTATCTGTGTCAGAACCAGAAGAACTTGCGATTTCCCAATCGGAATGCAGGAAGGCGACGTTTTGCTTTGTATCGGAACGTCACGAGCCGCTGAATCCAACCTGATATGCGACCAGGTAGATCTTTTCATTGCTCACAGCATCCTGCCAACAAATAATACCCAATTACACACGTTCAGAATGGAAACTGCTAATGTTTGGGTTCACTCAAGTAATCCAATTATGCAAAGTAAAAATCGTATTTTCGAGACGTCAAAATTAGGAAAAGCTGCAGGGTTTTCGTTCAACATACATTGTAACTTACAAACAGCCAAATATTGCCGTAGTATGACCAATTACAAATCGTTCCAAATAAGCGGTCTGCATCTTGTTTGAAAGTATGTAATTAAAATTGACACCACTTTAGAAGATTTTGAATCGGTCAATAAATCAGAATTGATGCTTCTGTACATAATATTACTTCGGAATCCACGAATCGTGACTTTTATTACTTTTCCTGTTTATTTTGCGTTTTTATAATCAGAACATACTAACAATTTTTTTCTAACACACGGCAGATGTGCTGAGGTCAGTAATCTTCATGCCAGGATCAAAGTAGACAGAATTGCCAAACAATATCTTTCTGTTGCCAATTATCTTTGTGCTTACAAATACAGCAAACAGAGAATCATAAATTAGCATCTTGTTGTTGGAGAAGGGAAGGCGAAAAAATACATGCGTGCGTATTTATTTCTTGGACAAACAGACTTGATACGAATATTGCAGGTGAAACCCAAGGTCTTATCAGTTACAGTTCACCAGTTTAGGGCCACGGCTAATGAATTTCTTCTTATAACCATATTCTCATTAACTGCCCAGTTATTTACCATAACACGATTAAAAATCTTTCAAACAACATACCGAGGGTACCTGTGTTCGGGATTTGATTGTTTGCGTTAGGTTGCATTTTTTAATCAATGGTGCTCGATTCTTGTAACAATTACGACGGTTATTTCTTTAAAAAAAACAAATTTCGCTCGCCATTTTGTTTTTATGGACACCAGCTTACCCACGCGCAAATATAGTGTCTCAACAAGTACTGGTACAGACTAAAGCTCAGGAAGCAGCTCTAATGAGAAAATAACGATTTCACATTATTTCACTGCGTGACGAACGCCAACTGGAAAATTCTGATTGCATGGCGAGACCCCAGCGACCAAACATGGCAAACAGCAGGCGAAAGATCAGGCTTAAGTGGCAAATTTTCCGGTGCATTAAACAAATTCTCGTGCCGTAAAGGTGCATCGATCGGCGTAGTCCTGCCGTTTAACTGTGAGAGTGAACGGAATGGAATTTGCGAAACTGATGAGTGGACAAGACGATCGCACGCTGGCCACTTTGCCCACGCCCGCCCGATACAAGATGATGACCGATGACCAACCACTAGCATCCTGGAAAATCGCCGCGACCCGCATAGTATTCAGATGACTGAAGCAATTTAATTAGTGTCCGCATTTTGTTATTGACCGCCAGGACGGCTTAATGCCAACCGAAGCAATCTGCTCACCTGGCAGAGAAACAGGCGCAGCGAGTTAGAACCAGTCTTCCATGTGAGGTTGGTCATGAAATGCAAGTATTTGTCCTCCTGAAAAAAAAACATGTTTTGTTAGCGACCATGCCCACAACGGCTAATTTTGAAAAAATGATAAATATTTGAAACACGGATAAAATGCAATGCCAGACACATGCAGCACAGATTAGATTAGTAAAAATTTTTTTGAACGCAAAATTGCGTTCTTGGTGCTGATGACTGATTTTACAGGTGACGATAATTCTACGATCGGCAAACTTGTCAATAAACACTTTGACACGCGTATCCTTTTATTCCAACTTTTCTTCGACCCCATGCTTCTGAAACGTTGGACCACAATCTGATGCGCCAGGCTCGCAGAAAAAATGCCTCCCTCCCGTGCAATAGCGGACAACATGACATCACCACATGCACGGAGTATTCGAACAAATAGTTTAAAATGCAAAGCTGCAATAAGTTTGGCTGCTTGCAAAATAAACATGAGACGATAAGGTCAACAAGAAATTAGCAAACATGAACAAACAAAAACAGGAACGAATTTATCACATGTACCCATTAATTTTTATTTTCGCACAGGCACAAGATTTGTACAGTGCGGGAGCCGGTATGACTGAAGTCACCCACTTGACTCCCAAGAAGAATAATAGCCAAACAAGGATTTTTATAATAAATGACAGGTAACCTAAATGCAAACAAGTAGCTACTAACGAATGGGAAAGTGTAACTAGCAAGCGTGTCTAGGAAGTAATCACCAACAAAAACAATGCACATCCAGACGAAGATCACCTCTAAGTTATGACCAATGACTTCAGGCCAAGCAGACACATCACTTGGCAAATTGCTGACAACCGGTTTTGGTACGTCATTTTCTCCTACGCATCTGCCTATACCTGTCTCAACCGTATCCGTTTGAATACTTCCAGCTTATTGCATTGAATGCTGTTACTTCTTGTTTCATATCTTCCTGAAACTCACCACTCCCTTCAGGATTTTCATTCATTGATGCTACTAAAGAAGAAAGATTGGAAGAGCTGAAAAAATTGGAGGCTCCTTCACATATTTTAGGTTTTCTTCTCTGGCTTTTTTTCTTTCTGAAAGAAGCTCCACTTTCTTTCAACCGCCTCATTTCCGAGTTGTAATGATCGTCTACAATTATCGCGCTTAACAATCAAGCTCTTATAACTAGGTTTTAGGCTCTAACAGCAAGACAAACATAGAGCAAAGCAATGTAGTGCTTTGATTTTTATCACAAGTATAAAATTTATGAAGTTACATGTTACGGGTCATTTGCTATTTACCGTAAGTAAACGTTATTGCGACGTAAAATTTAGCTTGCTTTGAGAAGATAAAACCAAAAATTGCTAGTAATATTTTTTTCTGTTACTGGGTGCTCAACGTAGCGACACTGCGCTCACAGTTTCTCAACAAAACCTGCGCACATCAACTCCAAGACAAACAGTCAAAAGTCATCTCTTACGCAACTTTCCTTTCGTACAAATACAGGGCAACATAGAGTAGAGCTTTCGGGTTAACAGTGGCAGCTAGTTGCTTCATGCTAGACTGGCATAAAGTGAAAGTTGTATTTAAATTCCATTAAATATGAAGGCTGTTGACTGTAAACGTAGTTATAGAACATATTTTAGTCAACATTTTTTGATTTTTTTTTTAAATAATGATTTTTATCAAACCTGATTTGAACTGTAAAAGTATTTGCATATTTGTGTTAACGTGTCCGAAAGTCATTGTAAGAAAAGTTACCAAATGAAAACGTGAAAATGAACGCAAATGTTTGAGTACGACATTCTTGCTAATTCCACACGACGCTTGCAGCAGATCTACGTATCGCAACTTCGACGTTTCAAAAAAACTATTGTCGCACAAACGACGATTGTCAAAATCGTAAAGCGCAACGTAAGCGGAACGTCTTTGAAAAAATAGTAGTGCAGTTTGAGTGACAAACAAGGGCCTCTCTGTTTATTTAATAAAGAACCTATATGTTGCTTTTTAAGGCAATAAATATTTCAATATTTATGCGAATGCAGTTGAAGCCAACGACTACCAAAAAAGCTCTTTCGTAGTCAGTCAGCTTGTATTTCGCGGGGTGGATGACTCGAAGACCTTGCGGTCATTCTCCTCCCCCTGATATCTGATTTTTTCAGATGTTAAATAAAACCGAATTATTGCATGCTCGGATAAGTGAATAATGAACACAGTAGGCCTACTTCCTACTTCCTAGAAATTCCTATGTGTTGAAGAAAATCTCTCTCTGTATATACAGCGTACATTTATATATTTCTTCCAGCCGCTTAACATGCGCACAACTTCGAATGTACGGCGAGCTACTTTTAAACTTGCATCTTTCTAAACTCGGTAGCACAGCAACGTCGAAAAGCAGGCGAAACAACACAACGCCAAACACGCGTGTTCTGAGTCAAAATACCACCGTAAGCCACGATCTGGATTCCTGTTCCAGCAGAATGAGCGAAAAAGATCATTAACAGTTTGCAGCTGAGTGGATCGTAAAAGGTTCAGCAAACCACAAAAAGTTGGGAACTTGGAATGCATCAAAAGAACGTAGGTAGCGGGCAGAGGATAAAGGATCTGCATTGCATCAATAATTGAATAATTGATATAATTATTATATCACAAAGATCCTTAACGTTTTTGTATAGCGTTTGTGGCTCCCTGAAAAACTCGCCGCTTTTAGTCAAGGCCTCCTAAATAGATGTTTTCTAGGAGGCCTTGGTTTTGTCCAATTGTCAATCGAGGCAATACTACCTCAAGTAATTCAAATTTTGGTACGAAAGGTTTCCGCGGTGATAAGCTGCCACGCCATTTACACCTCCACGTTGCAAAACAACTACGTTCTAACAACTTACATCAATTTAATACCGAAAGAGCAGGGCCTTTTTTCACCACTGAAGAGATTTTGGCATGTGACAAACACGCAATTTTAATTTCAACGTGCAGCACATGCAGCAGGGTCAACTGCTATCACGATCTACTGCTTCGGATAACAAACTGACTGAACGTCAGAAGATATCTCGTGACATTGCAGATGATTATATCGCCGTCAGGGAGGGATCTCAGATTCTTACCATCAGCATTCCTTCTAAAAGCTTTCAGACAGCTTTAGCGACAACGATATTGCGTTGCTCAATTATTGTGTCTGAACTGAAAACGTGCCGCACCTTCCAGTGACAGGCCAACCGCTGTTGAGGACTTTCACCTCTTTGTTTCATATTTGTTCCACTCAACCTGGTGAATGATAAGGACTTGGACTGCAACCAAACACAACACAGCGTAGGGTTGCAATAATAGCAGATATATCAATGTTGACCGACCAGGCGCAAATGTTCTGACTAAAAACAGACTATCCCTGAGTCGTCTTTCCACAACAAACACTGGAAGACACTGAAAGATTTTCAAAACCTTCTTACACAACTTTGATGATCTCACTGCAACTAATGTCCTCAAACCCAACCAAAACCGATGAAAGGCGTGAAACACGAGCAATAAATCGCTGTTTCTCATCAAAACATGAAATACAACCAGTTAACATGACAGAACACGCGAAGCAAATTCTACAAGTTTCGTAATGCTGCAGCGCTTGTCTTGCGATGCATTCATGTCGCGGCGTTGACCTTGTAATGCATTCAGAAGTTCAGCACGGGAAGGCGGCCTATCAAGAGCAAAACCGTTGGCGAAAAATGATCACGGCAGTGCTGTGCACGACCGCTGCTAGAGCTAAAGCCACTGCTCTTCGGAAAAATTCCTGCGAAATCCCAAGAAAAGTTGCACAACCTCACGTACTCCCTGTAATTGGCGCAAGTGACAGAGCACTTACAATTGCATTGTAGAACATTAACATACCAGATAAGATTGCGATCAAAAACGTGTTGGCAACCGCAAACAAACGTGATTCAGATCGCATCAAGCAACAACCGACGCCATGACGGGTCGTCGATCAGATTTGATCAGATACTTTTCGAAAATATCTTCAAGATAAGATGCCCGTGAAACGCATGCGTATATTAACACTGTGTTTTGCTTTTTTCACGGCATTTTACACTGAGGATACATATAGTAGTTATTAGCGTTAGATTAGAAATTGAGTGAAACTAATTTTTTCCAAGAGGAATTTACAATAATAGAATAAACAGCGAATTGTTTCATTTCTTTCAAAAACGATGCGTCACGAAATTGATTTTTTTAATGTAAATGTAAAAAAAAAAACAGGAATTGTTGGCGTTTGCAGCACATGTATTGCCGCCTCGGACCTGCTCAGCTATAGTACATTTATATAAAACGTTTAAATGGCCATGGTTTTCCATAAGGTCAAGCGTGGATTCGTTACAGAAGATAAATATTCTTAGTTCGTAACTAATCAACGGTTGGCCGCGAGCGCGATACTCCCCGTTGCAAGTTTGCGCGTAAACACGATCGTATTGACAACCAACAAAAGCGATCACGCAGATGTATTGCTACAAATTACGAAACACACCTGCAAAAAGCTAGGCATAAAGCTGTATGCACACGGCATGCTCCTGGTGCGGTGAGCTCAGTGTGCCAGAGCGTGCACACGTCTGCGCATGAAGCGGTGCGTTCATTGCTCACTAATTTTGTACACCACACTGTTGAACAAAGCTACACAAGACTTTTTGCGGTACACTGCACATAACCTTGAAATGATTTGTGAAAGCATCACTACAAAAGAGTGAAATCAGTGTTGCATGCATTCAAATCAAAAGTAAATTGCCGAATTTCACTTCGTGCAATGCCACTCACACATTGTAGTGCTGTCCACATGTCAGAAGAACAAAGTGATACATTTGCATGATTTGTTTGTACAATGTATTGAATGAGATGTGTTGGCCTACTTCCACTGTCATAAAAGCATTGCTTTGAATTATTTGTTTCAAAAGGAGAGGCCAAGTTTCAAAAAATTAAAGCAGCATGGACAATAGGTACAACTAATGTCACACACAATCCCATAACAAAAACATCAACAGTGGAATAAACAGCAATAGCCTTGAATTTGCTTTTGTAAGACAGCAAAACATCTTACCATCAGTTTGCAAAAGTTGTGATGTTTCCGAAATGTTATCCTTCATTTTATTATTCTTGTACTGTACTCCATGAGCTATGTAACAAGGATTTTGCCTGAACAAGACTCATCAACTGTTCATTATTTACAGTTTCATTCAAGTGCTGCAAAAGTGCATTTATTCAGCTTGCCCAACATCTCGAATGGCCTACAGTACAGTAAACGACAGAATATGTCGCACAAACCACGACTTTATTGCGACAAATACTTCAACCAGCATAGCCGATCAGGTAGGCCTAAGCAGTACAGCAGTTTAGTAGCCTATCCCACTGGGCCGACTGTGTGATTATAACTCTACTGTGTAGGTAGACTATGTGATAAATTGATCTTCGCCAATCCAGTGTGTTTCAGCTGTCAACAAACCATTACAATTGTTCTGTGGACGTTCTTCACACTTTTTTTACCTCAATACCAAACAGCGTCAACGAGTACATCACATCACCGCTCTTTCCCGAACTCTGGTCAGTGAGTCAGATGAGGCAATATGGAAACAGGTTTGGCAGGTTCTACTCGAACGCAGATCTCACCAGATGCATCAGAAAAAGATGTGACGTCACGAATCAGACGCATGCGCCCAAAAAACGCACAGGACGCATGCTGCGTGCATATAGCTTTACCCGCAGAGACTGACTTCCCACAAGGCTACACGCTTTACGCATCAACCGTAGCTGTCAAAAGAAATGGAACGGGACTTTTTGGCCTGGCGGATTCGGTCTGAGCCGTTTCGGTCACGGGACTTTTCGCTCTTGGTCGTTTCGTTCTCGAGACATTTCGGTCAGACTATATTGCAAAAATCTTAACATGTTAACTTTTCAATGTAAACGTGCTTAAATCAACGAAAGGTTTTATTTAAAAAAAAACTACAAACATGATCCAAGATCCAACAGTTAATCAACATCAACATGTGATTTTCATTATCATCAGCAAGCAAAAACTCACAATTACAATTCAGAATTAATCGCAATCATGACTCGTGTATGTCAATCAAACGAACTTAAATGCGAGATTAAGCACACAACCGGGGGAGCCAAACTGGGGCCAGACAAAAATCTGGGGGGCATGGCCCACCCAGGCCACACCTTAGAATCGCCACTGGGTATAACACCGGCTAGGGTGACATTTCGCCTGCCTATATATATCTAATTATTTAAATATACAAATACTGTATAATCAGTTGTTTATGTACAGAAATGTCGCTACCGAAGTGTCCCCAGGCCGAAATGGCCCGTGACTAAAACGACCCAGACCCAATCGGCCAGACCGAAAAGTCGGGTACCGGTCACAAAAAGGTTCTCATTTCATTTCCATTAGATCTGCATGGCACCAACGACGCGTGCCAAGTGCCACCACCCCTCACATATCAACACTGTGCATGAACTTTGCACGAATTCCTCAGCACCGAGTACGAAGCTGAAGGACCTTTTGCATAGGTCATCGGGATAACCGGACCAGGCACTGATCCTCGTCTACCAGACTGAGGCGCGCGGTATAAATATAAGTAACAATAATGTTCCTCTGTAAAAGCCATGTGTAGATCAACGAAGTTTCCGAACAGAAGCAGCAAGTAGTATCGAAATTCCACGCAAGGCTGTAAAAGGACAACTGACATCTATGCGTTTAGCGGTTTGCGGAAATGAGTTGCATTCTCGGCAAATTGTTCAAGAAAAAAAAATTTTCAATTGTAGACAAGTGGATAAGATCCGAAGCACATGATTCATGACGTGAATCAAGATAAGACACCCTAATCTTTGTGGGTCCAGAAGCAGGCAGCGTAAATACGACTTCAAGTGGAATGTATCACGCGGAGGAAGAATATGATACGAGCCTCACCTTCTCCAAGCGACATAACCGTATGTGGTTGTTGTATGCGAGAAGCCGGAGTCAATTACTGTATATCTGTGGTATACGCGCAAAGGAGGTGTGTCTAATTTCTGACGAACGGTAGCTAATTTTGAAAGCAGGCTTTTGAATCACATAACACTGGCTGCAAACCTTACAAACGATAGCATAGGAAGGAAAACTTTTATATCTTGCAAAGTCATGAAACAGTGTTCAACTTCCGCAACACTCAGTGAGTAACGTCTCATATATAATACGTTACAAAATCGTTGGTGTGCTAATTATGTTCCCAAGCATAAACGTGTATTTTAACTTTTACGGCATGGCAAGGCTACTACTGTCTGTCCGTGTAGTGTAAGGGGATTTCGATGATGTGTTTGAACGTTCCAAAAAACAGGGGCTTTGCCAAACAATGGCAGTTCATTTTCTTTTCAAATTGGAGCTATTCCGATCAACCGTATTTGCAACTTGAACCTCTAGATGTAACGATCTTGTCAAATCCTGATCCTTGCACGAGATACGAGCCTTTTATGAGATATTGATACGCATCTCACTCATATGAACAACAACAAGCAGTCGCAAAAAAACCCTTCGTAGTTTCTAAGCTTGCCCGGCGCTATCGATTTTTCTGTCACCACTGCAGCACTTTTTCCGTATCTAACAAGTTTCTGACAGCAGCATAGCTGTTTTCTTGTTGGGGCGCGCAGCAGCTCATTAAATCCGGATGCGTTTATTTGTAGAAAGCAAGAGGTTTGGATAAAATCCGCGTAAAACAAAAAGCACGGAAAGTTTGATAATTATTTGAGGTGCATCAAGATATGAGGCAGGTGATTCCACATTTTAGACCTTCATCTAATTTTGTTCCTCCATGAACTGCATGCACTGGATAAAGTTCATTCCAAATAATAATTTGAACCTTCATCTTGAGGCCGACCTCAAGCCTTCCACAACCGTCAACATTAGCTACAGTCAGAGGTATTACGAGAGCGTAGTAAATATGGAGCAGGCACATCTTGCAAATTGAAACAGCCTTGACATAACGAAAGTCTTCAAAACTAATCTTTTGTTCATGCATCTTCGTTCCAGCCGGTGGAATAAAACTGTTAGGTTTCAACTGCTATTGAAAATGCCAGTCGAGTGCTTCTCTTCGACGGGCTAATCACAATAGGCAATGACAACCCGAAAGAGCATTCCATATATAAAACTGATATAACGTCATGATCCGGACGTGATTCTCGAATAATTCGATCGCGGCGACAACACATTCTTCTGTCATAGTGAAGTTCTGACATATTAGTAACGACTGGTCGATCGCTCCAATCGATCGCTGGGTGTGGAGAAAGTTGTTCGTTCCGACGCGTTCCTATCCAGAAGACTTTTTGCGAATGTTAAACAACCCTCTAAAAGTGGTCGCAATTTTAATCGCCTGTTGAATTTTTCTTCACGATTCCACGTGTTAAGTTGTGCCCCCTCCCCTTAACCCACTGCCAGATCCACGTAACTAAACGTGACTCTTTATACCAAATTTGGAACAAATATCAGAGAACAAAGGCCGCACGCTCTCGACGCTAAAAACATGAACATGAATCCAGGTAATATGCCGCAGCTTAGTTAAGCGATGCAAAATACTGTTGCGCAAGAAGATCAAAGGCAGAGCGGTCAGATGTGTCTAATTATAACCTTGCGCCAAAAGCTGTTGACAGGCAACAACACGCTGTTTTGACGTTCGCATTCTTCTCGACGCTGCTTTTTACCCACCGGCCAAACTTCGAAACCGTTCTCCCTGACATTTCGTACGCATCAAGAAGTACCTCGTTGACGAAATAATATTGATTTATTTTTCTTGCGTTGGACACGCGGCGATCTTTCGCCACGGCAAGCTTACACGCGTCTCAACTGTCGTTTCCCGCCGACCTTTGGGGCCAACGCGCGCGACGCATGTCCGAACATAAGCATTGCTGTGTCGATGAAGTTTGTGGATTCGACGCGACATTTCCATGACGAAGCAATCAAGTTCCCTTTTCGTCACGTCACGCGTCCCTTTTTGAAACATGAGGAAATAATCCCTTGGTTCCAGCCGCACACGAGTGACTCGAAACCACGGCAGCTCCACTGCTCATCGAACAATTAAAATCTCCGAACGCAACGCCTTAAAACTGGTGTATTGTTTATTTGCACGGTAAGCATTCATAGGTCGCTATCGTACTGTATCAAACAAGAAACATAAGCAAGCAAAGTACAATCAGGAAATGACCATCACTGTTGCGGTTCCGACAGGCGCACGGCTCAGACCGCGAGATTCTCAGATTAACTAATCGCGCCGGTTTAATATCGTACGCTTACGCCATTTCAGGGTGGACCGAGATTACCGCATCGGAAGGCGGAAACTTCCTGCTGGGCCACGTCGCGTGCATGGCCTGGTAAGGAAAGCGATACGAACAAGACCCGCTGCAATTGCCGGGTCCTCTCTGCGCCACACGCGACCGAACTCACGTTGCGCCGGCGCGAACGCTCAGCGCTGCATGCCGCAAAAGGGTAATTGCGGGAAAGGTGAGACTGGAACGACTGACGACCTTTCAACACGCCCACGCACAAACCTTGCTGGCAAATACGTTTTGAAGGAAGCCAACCTTTTGTTTTCGCACGGCTTTGCCGTTCCACAGCGCAAAAAAGTCTACGAGAAACACGTTTCCCAAACTCCGTTGAAAACGTGTGCAGGGTGTTTAACAAAACAGCTGCGGCACCGACAGTGCATCTTTCAAATTTCGGGAATGACGCAACATTTGCCTGGAGGAGGGGATTTTTATCGCTTCAGCCAACGGCAAGCGCGATGATTTCAGAAAAAAAAACGAATTTCGCAATCCAAAAATCAAGGAAATGAGCAGCACGTCCAAAAAAATCTGCCCAGTTCTTGACAGTGAGCTATAACGAACAGCCAGATACCAGTGAATCAAAGAAGTCAACATGCTTGATGAAGGCCAAAGTGCTATTTGATGCTCTTAAAGAGTGCTTCCTGAAAGACACACACAGGCATGGCTGCAAAACTTACCCCTCTGACGGGCATCATGGGTTCCATGACGGTGTCGTTGATTACGACAGCACCCACGTAGCAAGGGCCCCTCAGGCGGCATTTGACGCTCAGGCCAGAACAGATCAGGCCATGGACAGCAAACAACATCAACCCTTGATCTGTAAATCACGATAGTATTTAGCGGTCAAGCAAAGAGGCTTTCGCGCCTACGCGACATGCACTTGTTACGTGCGCGACAACAATAATGCAAATTGTGACGAAACAATTATTGCCGGACGTTACTCATTCGATCACAATCAAGTCCGGACGATATCACCTCGTGCGACTGCCCCCTAGCAACGCGAGAGGATCTTGCACGCTCGCCGGACGCTGATTGAAAATGATCAAGCTCACGATGCTTTGAACAAAAACAATAGAAAAAAACGATGACTCGACATACGCCTCGCGGTGCCGAACCACACGAACATGCTTTTAGCAACGTGCGTGAGCGGCGCAACAATTAAACTTGTCCGCGAGATATCGCCAACGCCCATGCCGTCAGCGACGCGCCCGTCCTTAATCCACATTTTCCGCTAAAACAAGTCGATGATGGCGAAGCTTTCGAGTAAATCTAACTTTCGCAAACAAACACTCGGAGTGATGGCGTTTAAGCGGATTGGACTTGACTGGCTTACTTGGGGGGACGTTGTTGAGATTGCACTGGAAGTCCAAGGAAATGAGAGAATGCTCTCTGATGTTGTACGTGCGCACGCCAAACACCGGCGAGCCATGGGCGCGTAGGCCAAGCTGACTGAGCTGTGTTCGAACACACTCAGCAACCACTCTTTCAACGCTATGAAATAAATATCAGGACCTAAGGTTATATTCAAACAAAATGTGTTTTTTGTTATCAAGAGATGAAAATAGGACATTTTTACGAAATAAGGTGCCCGTGCCTGATGACAGTGCCGCAGGGTTAATCATGGTCACGCGACAAGTTTGTGCCTGCTTGAGCGCTACAACTTCAGCGATAAGCGGCGCCATTTTAAACTGAGTGAATACCACCTTTCAGTCTATAAGCATATTGGACAAAATATGATGGAAAGTGGCTTTTTTTGGTTTGAAAAATAAATGCGGACAAGTAGAGTTTTGTTAACATCAGCAACACTTTTTTTCCTTTCCGCTAAAATCGCTGCAAGATCCTTTCATTTATGAACTTGCACCCGTTGCAAGCAAACCCGTCAATCAGCGGTCGGCACAAGTTGTGAAGTCACGATTCAGACGGAAACTTTTTATTCTTGTACCTAGTTAAATATACGTTGTTTTTGGGACACTCTGGTAGCAGTATTCACTGTACGAGAAAAACCGCCAGCACTTCCTTGGCACCAACGGAAGGAAATTTGCGCGAACCGCACATTCAAGAAAGGGGCGTTTTTACTATCTTTATTGCAATATGTAAGTTTTCATCGTTTTTTTGCGCGCCGCGATTGGCCAAGGTTATCAACAGACTTCTGAAACACAAAAATTGAAAATGGAGACATGAGAATATCAATGTTTGGGCGTATTTTTACTGGTTTTCTGCAATACGAAGGTTTTCATCATTTTTTGGGCTAGAGACAATGAACTCTTGAAACAAACGTCAGGTAGAAGCAGCATTATGTTTCGAGTCGTTTCGCTGCTCATCTGCAATATGCAAGGTTTTGACGCTGCAATGACCTTATTGAACAAATACGCGATATGTGGATAAAAAAAACGTCAACGTTCGGCTAAATTATGCTGGAATTATCTGTGACATTTAAGTTGATATCTGTCGATGGGCGACACAAGGACTCCTTCACTTTTAACCGTCATGGAGCCTGCAAGAAATGCTCCGCTATAACTGGGCAACAGGTATTCAACCCCATTTTTTGCGTAGGACTCTTTCAGCATTAATATTTTAGTGAAAGTTCAGATTATATGTAGAGATACGTCGCAATTTATCCGGCCGCAAAGACATTTTGAAAAATACGAAAATTTTCTTGATTTGTTAGAATGTAACATATTCTGAAACAAGTAACTTCACTCCACAAGTGAAAGAAGCAAGGAATCAATCACAAATTTTTAATAGGAAATCGATTTCACGTAACACTACGCATCGTCAGTCCT
>JGI24021J15306_10000139_pt1 | contig 39788 bp, 20 predicted proteins | sample Ectturendosymbi1_FD_15306 | JGI IMG/M metagenome (IMG submission 15306)
TGTATTGATCTGTTTGCTCTTGTCGCCATACAGCCAGCGACTGCTGCCAGTTTTGTCGAAATTGACGACTTCCGGCGCAACAAACGCAACATCCGCCACTGAGCTTGTGCTGGGCGGGTCATCGAATGCCCCGTCGCCCCCTTTCCTGGGACTGAGCATTTTCATATGAGCCGAACCCCTCGTTTGGGGACGAGATACATGCTCGCTGCCCAAACCATAACCACTAGTTACGTTACCAGGGGAGGTCACGGGACTGCCGGATGATAAAGCTCCATTGGACTTTGAAAAAGAGTGTCCGTCTGGAATATGTAGGTGTCCAATTTGATCGCTCTTTATTTTTTCTTTAGAGAGCACCGCACTGCTGCTTTGAGTCGATACTAACTTTTCAGTGATGTTGATATCAGCTTCGCCTTCAACGCAGGATTCCATGGTTGATCTCGCGCTATTTAGGTGTTTATAATCCCCGTTGCTATAGATGCGTCGACTTCGAGAGCGAAGTTCCGCTTTGAGTTTCTGCGAAAAAAAAGCAGCAAATAGGGTAGGCCTATTTCAAAATTTTCAAAATGTCCAAGACGCATTTACTGGTTGAAGTAGTTAGCATTGTCACTAATTTTATTGACACCGGATGGTTAAATGTTACAGTTGTTTGAGCCCCCGCTACTAAACCTATTATAGGTCTGCTTCAACGTTTTGTCGGGTCATAGACTTGATAAACAGTAGGCCTATTTACGGCCTGCCCATGCTCGTGCTAGGCATTGATGGAAAGCTGCTGAAAAAGCTTCACACGCTGTGCTGCCATTAACTCGCTATCATTGCACCATTTAGGTCTACTACGAAAGTATATGTGTGACTTACGGTCTGGCTTACAAAGCCAGTCATAACCTTGCAGTTATGAGGACGACAAAGTATGGAACGCTACTTTCATTAAAATCATTACTGCTGCATTTGAAATTTTTGTTTTGGCTTGTTTGACAACTTGCCAACTCTAGACAGCTACTGCAGGTTGCGCAACAAATGCCCTATGACTTGCTACGCTTTGTGACGTTGGAATAGTGGCCAGCAAACTGTGGGCCTCGGCACATTTCCGGGCCGTATAGCACTTTTTACTGGGCTGAACAACACTTTCTGATGTGGGCCGCGTGGTATGTAAGAGCTACAGTCCTGCGCTGGTCGCGTGGGCTGAAACAGGGTAGGCTACTGTAACAATTATGGAACATGATTGTTTGACCTTAACAAAGTAGATTTTTTGTTTATATACGGTTTATGACATTGACGTAGCATTGTTATGTAACAAGTAACTGAATACAGCATATCCAAAACAATTTGCTGATTGATTCGTCTATGGCAGAGGTCCGTAAATAGTGGGTCGCGACCCAAACATGGGTCGCGAGACCGTCCACTCTGGGTCGCGAAATAATTTACATTTTAAATTTGCAATTCTCATTAGACAAAGTAAATACAATCATTTATTGTTTTATATTGCTAAGTTTCACACAATTTAGTGCAAGAAAATTATTACTGTCAATAGTAGTCTTGAAATTGGTGTGTAATTATGAAGTATTTTCCGCAAAAGGACATGGTCACGAAATGTTAGAGTCGCGAGAATTTAGAACTGTTTTTTAAGGTCGCGCCAAAAAGTATTTGCGGACCCCTGGTCTATGGCATGCCACCTCTGAGGTGACTTAATGCTTCATGTTCATGGTGTATGATTTTAGGGTAAAAGCAGCCAGACCCTGCATTACAAAAGGTGACAGGACCTGGGTACACCCGCCAGCCCCTTGTTCCTCCCTATGGCCTAGTGTTTCGTCACAGAGTGTTTCGAGCCATTCAAAGTTTAAACGCTCTGTGGATTATTTTGGAAAAGCGTCTGTCACTTCTTGGGGAAAGAAAATAAAAAAGTGAGAAGAATGGGAAAAAATCGCAGCTTGAAAATGTTGGTGGCGTTTTTTAGAAAAATTTTCAAAACAAGTTGGCGAAAATAAAAATATTCAAGTCTCGAATCTCGGTCTCAAAGTTTCAAACAAGTCTCGGATGCGTTAATGTCGTCGCTACACCCTTTTATAATACAGTTTCATAAACATGGAAATATTAGACTTTAGAGGCCCGAGGCAAACCATCAGAAAGTCATAGAAAGGCCTTTATATTTTGCACATCATATACAGAAGCTTTATTCGCTGAAAGTACATAAATTTTTCTTTTGTCTGGGAATTTACTTCTGCGTGAAAGTCCGTTATATATATTAAATTGCTTGAAGTCATTTGATTTTTAATTTTCTTTGTCTACATATTAAAGTTGTTAAGGAGTCCTCCTTGGCACATTTGCACATAACTTTTGCTTTGTTTTGGAAAACATATGACTTGTTTCAAAGCATATTAAATGTGGCTCTAGATTGCTTTTAGCTGTTTTAACAAAGCAGTGCAAAAACTAAGTGCGAAATTCTCACATGGGGGCCCACGGCATCTCTGACGAAAGGGGACCTGAGGCGACCGTTTCGTTTGCTTCTCCTAATATCCAACCGTGTTCATAAATGCATGATTTAACTTTTGTTTGATAATAGCGCTTACATGCATCTTCCACTTATGAAAATATAAAAATATCTGCAGGGCGAAAACACCAATTACTTAATGCACAGTTTCAAGTGGCGGTCTGGCATTTGGAAACTAAAGGGAATTTTTTGTGTATACGAAATATAAACAACAGTGAATACTTAAAACTGTTGCCGTCCCTTGAATTCGATGCAGCGGAACAGCCAGCACGTAACGTTGCACACTAACCGTTGGGGTTTTCCCGACGAAATCACTTCATTTCCACACCATTGCCGTATGCTTATATAGGTGTTATTCTTAGCGAACTTTCTGTATGTGGTGCCCCACGCTCCGGAGAGCTATGTGGCGATGCATCTGATGGTCATTTAAACCTTGTACTGTACTTTAATGGACGGTAGTGGGTTCCTGATTTGTAAAGGTTTGCTTAACATAAATGGCGATTGGTGATGGTGATATATTCTATTCATCCGCAATTGCATCCAAGTCTTAAAATTGTTATAGTACGTTTGTTTTCGTCGATGTATACTGGAATACGTTTCTTTTGGTTGATACTGGAAACTTTGAGCGAGCCTTGTGTGTAAGTAAAGTCGTTAACAGCTATTTCAATACAGGGATATTCAATGTATAAATCAGAGTTCACTGCTGACAGAATACTTTCTTTTCGAACCGAAGCTTTTAACCGCATCATGCTTCCTTATGCACTGGGTAGGACAAACTGCTACAACTTTGAACGAAGTCAAGAGGTTTACGTGAAAAAAAGTAACTGTGCAGGTGCAAATAAAGTCGCCCACTGTCAACAAACCTTTATCTTGAACTTGTCTCTTTCCTTTTGATAAGAAACAATAGCGAAAGCAATAATATTAACGAAAAGAAGCACAAAACCCACTGCAAGGGTTATGCTTAACTCCAATGACATTCCGCTGCCGTCACGAGATGCAGACTTTTTTGATGTTGAACTGTAATTGGGAAAAGGCTTGATATCGCTACAAAAGCAAAAAACACAAACTTCCTTGATTTAGCCCGATTTTGCAAGATGAAAAATCTGAAGAATTACAAAAAATCAAAATGTTTTCAAACTGTTTAAAAATTGTCTGTGACACCACAATAATCAACACAAATATGCGGATGTTGCCACCAATATCTGGTGATTGAAAATTGTCGGGTGCGTTGAAAAAGTTGCGTAAGGTCAATTTGCTTTTGAGACACTTTTTATGTTAATTCGCAATTTGTGTGCACACAATACACGAGGTTGTAATAAAATTGTAGCACATAAAAATTTTAGTAGTTATCTCTCATGTTCGAACAAAACTTTCCGAAAATCTCGGCTTTAATTGCTAGTCTTTACTTTCACACCGCTTTCGTTTTTTAACTTCACAGAAAAGTTGTTTTTATACATACTTTACAAAGATTGAGTACATGCATAGTCAGGCAAATCGCTTAAATCTACTGTTTCTACAGTTATCAAGTATGCCCGAAAGCGCTTTATCTCCAGCAGGTGATTCACAAGCTTTCAAGTTTTGGATCTCTAACTCTCAAAGCGAGGGCAAGGCGTTCATTCATCGAAGGTTACAACACCATCTGCAAACAAATCTTCCTCGTTGAACTCCAACGTAGAAATAGTACACTTTGTTAATCAAAACCCGTTCCTTTTCATATTACTTTTTGGGAACCCATGGAGATGTTCCTGCTGGTGGGAGGATATCAGAGTAAACTTTATCGTCCAAAATAGTAGGATATCCTTTCTGCGGTGTATCGTCTTTGCAGATTTCCTGCAATGATTATACAGGGTATAACCTAATTGGGAATTTAACACTGCAGGAAACAATCAAACAAGATGTTTCTATTAAAATAGAATGCGATGTTAAAACAAACGAGTAACCAAAAAAATTTTGGGGGGCGAGAAATGTTTGCTCCAGTGAATAATTGACATTTCCCGTTCATGACAACTGTCACTCAAAGGTGCAAGAGATGCCATTCAAAATTTGGGTCAAACTTCCCCCCCACGCATCTCCTCTGACTCCGCTCTTTACCGAAAATAAAAATTTTTGGGGACCACGAGGTTGCAGTTTTCATTTCTTTTCTGAATACTTACCGCAAAATGTTTCTTATCAGTAAATCAACCGTTTCAAAGCAACAAGAAGTTTCATGACATTGAATACGTCACCGGTTAAAATTGCATTCAAAGATTTGGAAAAATGAGTCCGTTTTTACATCCTTTCGCAAACTACCTTTACATTCTGGTTAACTTGCAAAGATTGAACAAGACTGTCGAGCCTACACGTAACAGTGACCTGTACGAAGTACTAAAAATCTTTCTTGTGGATATATTTATGTGTTCAGTTTCCGACGCATCAACCATCAAATTTCTTCTTTTTCTGAGCACAAATTTGCTTGGAAGAAACCTACTTTTTTAATGAGCGACAGGTCGACAAACAAACAAAAAAGAAAATACTAGGAAAAGATTTCAATTGCTCATAATTAAATTCAACTCCAGTATAATTCATGCGTAATGGTGAAATAATGACAACAAACTGTTCAGAGAAATACTTTGTGAGCTAATTGACATACAGTGTTTTTGCAAGTATTTCGAAGATATGGCATTGTTAATTAGTCTTTTGGATGAATAAGTTCACGTCACTTTTTCATCATTTCAAAAATTATTTGCCACTAGCTTGTAGCAGTACACTGTTCGCAAGATTTTAAGCCGCGCAGTCACAATAACCATGGCGTCGGGTGTGGTAGACCGGTTTTCAAAAGTAAAAAAGTATACTTTCCTTCAACTAAAGTTTATCACAAAAACTACACTGAAAATATAACTCTCATTGAGCAGTTTGGGTACTAACAAAGTTACTTGTACTCTAATATCATAATATTTTTAGTGAAAAGGGGGGTAGTGTAGTAGATTTCATATATGTCAGAATTGAATGACTCACAACAAAAAAATTTGGGGCTTGAAGAACTTCTTATGTTCTATACTGTTAACACGACCGTAGAAGCTTGCGCTGAGTGAGTTGCAGCGGTCGCTACACCTCATACAGTAATCCGGTCACTACAGCGTAAGCCACCCTCACACTGACCATAACGTCGGGTCAGCTGGACCTGAAATTACAACCTTTCCCCGACACTACAAAGTCAAAAAGAGTGTGGACGACCGCACGCGCACTTATTTACAAGTCACACAAAAAATGAAGCTACTGAAGCGTGGAAATCGCTCCGACGCGTGCTTAGAAATCACGTGGTCACCGCATTTGACTAGGGTTTGATGAACCCACCAAAGGATTTAAGGGTTAATTCAATGTTTGCTTACAGATCAGAAGCATTTTATCTATTTGCCGTTATCAACGTCACTGGATTTGCGAACCAGAAGCATCTTCGAAAGCCGAGTGAGATGCACTCTTAAGTACAGTTTCTGCTGTAGCGGTGTTTGTCACGATGCTGTTTGTCGTCAGAATATGGTTGGATTCGCGAAAAGATGACAAAATAAATCGTTGACAGGGGTCACCTTGATGTGGAAATGTCTTGTCTTTCGAATGCACATTACCCCATTATATTTGCTGAGAAGTTGTCTCAAAACGACGATTTGTTTTTATTGACTGTTACATGAATAGTGCTTCGTGGGTCGCAGACACATTTTGTCAAATGGTTCAAAATCAGTTTGTTTCGTGTTAGAATCGCGAAAAGATGCAACGAACCGAAGTGACTACCACAGCAACAACCGGGTTATTTACTATTCTGCAGAAGATTTCTTGACAATGCAGATTTTGTTGCGTTGAATCTGTATGACTGCACAAGCAACTTAAACCAATAGTGTCATATGTACACGTTCACGCAAGAAAATTTCATTTAAGGTGAGTGAAGTCATTATCAACGCATCAGCGCCTTTCTTCTATCTTTAACTCACACATCTCATGCACTTTTGAGTTGCAACTTACCCCTACTTGTCGTGGAACAAAGCAGCGCCACAGAGCGACTTTCTGAGCTCTGTACTGTTTCTTTACTTCAGGTTTGACAGAGATTTCCAGGTGCTGACCATCACCAGTGTAATAACGCGCCCAATTGAAGCCTTTGAATGCGTTCGCCATTTTCACAATGAACCGAGTCTCCTGTTTCACTCCAGACATCGGATTTCTGTGAGAATTCATCAAAAACAAGGGATTGATTTAAAATAAGCTAAAATAAATGAAACGAATTTACAAAAGTTATCAAATAGAGCAACAAGGAAAAAATACAACGCAATACAGTGCGGCATGGCGAGATTTCAAAGTAATTCGATCAATACTCTTGTATCTTACCAACACATAAACAAAGAGTACTACAGTAGCCTACCAAATGAAACAGCAAACCGAGGTAAGCAAACTTGAAAAGTTCATGTCTTTGAACCAAAGCTGCTTTTGAAATTTTTCCCACCCGTTGTGCGCGAAGTTTGTCCAGTACGTCATCACAGCAAGGCTAACCATTCTGTCAGCTCTAGTGAAGTTGTACGGAAAAGAGTGATTTCTGCCGAGAAACGGTGCTCCAAACACAAGAGGAACTTCTTCACCATGTGCGCACTTCAGCCAAGACCTGTCAGTTTCCAGACCTGGTTGAAATTTAGCGAAGATGAATGCTTCGGAATTAAGATGCAAAATGTATTGAAAAACGAAAGTTTCGTAATTCTCGCTTGGTACTCCCTTAGGAGTGCCGCGGGCCGCTAATGGTCCGGTTTTATGGCGGGTCATTGAGGTTGAACGAGCGGACCGCTGACGATATTTTTAGCGGTTGGATTTCACCGAGCTCCTACGAGCCGCCCGCTAATGTTGAAAAAACCTTTAAATTTTTTTGAGTTTGAAGAACCACTCGGTGGCGATCAAAGTGGGTGAAACCACCTGGCATTGCTTTGGCGTTGCTGTACTTTTAGGCAAAATTGCTTTTCCCATATGTGAGCAATCCGTCAGGCGCCACGTGGGAGGTACACTTTAAGAAACCTTTCGTGTATGGTGACAACTTCTTGCACGAGCGTGGTGGTCAGCGATTTTGGCGCTGAGTGGCTTCTTGGAGGGAACGTGTTATGCAACGTTTTGATGGCGTGGCGTGCTGCAGGTGTTTTTTTTTATATATGCACCAAATCAAAATCGCTTTATAAGTAAGGTTGAGGGTTTTACATTTAGAGTTTGAGATTTAAGACTTTAGGTTAAGTGATTTCGGTTAAATGTTTTAGGTTGAGGGTTTTGTGGTGATGGTTTAGGTTTAGGCTTGTAGGCTGAGAGTTTTAGATTCAGAGCAGAACCGTTGCCACAAGGTCTTCAATAGGTGCGCTTTACTTTTGTGAAGGGATCTTGACATTCTAAAATTGACAAAAGCTCTACTGATTTACACCGTGCGGTTCCATATTTCAGTCTGTGGGGGCCTTGAAGCTTTGTTTGGGGGGGATAAGCCCAACAAAGCTGCCCCGTAGCGACGGAACTGGTTGAGGATTTTATTTTTAGGTTTAGGTATTTAGGTTAAGGTTTTAGGTTTAGGGTTTTAAGTTTACGTTGCAGGTATTACGTTTGGGGTTTAGGGTTTTAGGCTTACACACTAATCCAAGCATGTAACTTTGTTTATTGTGCTTGTCACATGACATGTCCACTTCCACCAATCATGTTCCACAAAAGGCAAAATAGTCTCAGCAGATATTTTGCCTCGGGGGCAAAGTAGACAAGACTGCCAATTGTTTAGCGGGCCATGGGCCGGTTTGAAAAATAATAAATGTTGTCTGTCCACGGGCTGTTAATTGGCTGGATGTTGCGGGCTATGGGCGGCTTGGACCGTGCCATCTCTGCCACGAGTAGTCTGGGGGTGCCCATTCCCGCTTACTCCTCCTGCATATGCTCTGTGGCGCAATGCATTCACTTTTCCTTACATCTTTGCTGACTGCAAAAACAGTTTTCTTCTGAAACGTCTGGTATAATCTCGTTTACATAATCGGTCGTTGCGTTATTTTTGGTTTGCTTCAGTTTCATTTCCAAAAACAGAACATTTTACGTCATCAGAAGTTTCAGAGAACAACGAAATGTACAACGAAAACCAACTTCCCAGAGTAAAAAACTACGTCAAACTGATGACAACATCTGAGGCCAATGTTTATCAAACCTGATTGTCCCACGTTAACGGTTTTTTTCAGTGCAGTGTATTTCTGGCTAAACCTTCGTGGAATATGTATTTCACAAAGTTCTCACTGGAGATTCACATGAAAACAGAAGGTATTAATCAGTTTGAAGGCGTTGGAAATTTATGCATTTTGGGGTTATGGGGCTTCAACCGTTAGAGTTTTTTTAGTTTGTGACGCTTCGTTCGGCGCGTGGAAAAACCAGATGCACTTGAAGTACGTGTTTTTTATGTTAATATAGCATGGATGTAAATGGATAGGGCATGTTTTATACTGTAGTGTCGCTCACTGGTAACATTTCCTACTTCGAAATTGTAGAATCAATCAAAAACGGTGGTAGCCCGATGTATAGGAAAAAAAGATATCCGCTTTTGATTGATGCACATTTGCAACAGGGTTATTAAATTTTGCTGTGATTTGAAGAAATTTTATATCTTTTTGTTTTAAATGTAATGGGTTTTCCGACAATATCTTCGAAACTTCAAGGCAAACTTGCACTTGACTTTCACCCGAAATTTCGGACTTGAAAAGTTTTAAAAAGGATTCTCTGAAAAGCATGCAATAAATAATGTGACATTAACAAATCGATTTTGACAACAAATTTTCTTACAAACACACCAATATTATACTTTGGAGCTGTTACTGTCACAAGCTGTTGCAATCGTTTCACCAGTAATTTTCATCGTACTGACAATGGAAATCTTTATCAATGATTTAGAAATAGATACAAATCAACGTACACATTTGCTTTGTTTTTGACGGTTACTCATACCTGGATGGTGGTAAAACGTGTAGAAATATACAGGCTGATGAATTATCACTTGCGTTTCTGCAGAGCGCACTGCTGACTCAACCCATTGTCGGTCGGTGTACATATCCATCAGTGATTGCTTGAGCTCATAGGGATCGTCTCTGAGTAGCATGATACTTTGAATTCTTTTAAGCATTGGCAGTAATGGTGACAACACTAACGACATTATTAACTGCATCAATTATTCTTCAGCAAAATAATTGTGTTTTGAATTTTGCGCAAACACGTTCTCGAGTTGCTTAAAAGAAATTCAGTGGATCACCATGGGCGTAGCCAGGGGGTCCAGGGGGCCATGCCCCCCAAAGTTTTTAGCATATCTAGTCATGTCATGTTAGTCATGTTGTGCTTTGAGAGGCGGTATCCCCAACAAAATACTGTTGCTACGCTAAAAGCGGAAATGCTGATTAGCCTTATAATGAAAATCACGGCCAAAGAAAACGATATAAACGATACTTTGCAAACGAATCCATAACTCCCTTTATCATCATTAGTGCATTGCAAATTGAGCTGCAGTTATTTTACTGCAAGTTCTTATGGTCAGTCATGAGAAAATCGTTGTAATGCTGTTGCTGTAATACAAAAAAATACAAAAAAACTGTTGCTCGCCTGAAATCAAACATTTTGACCCCCCAAATATTTGGGGTGGCTACGCCACTGTGGACCATTGCATCGGAACCAAGTAAGATAAGGCTGACGTATCATTAACAAACGCTTGGAGGTATCAGTACTGCTTTTCTGCTACACAGTTATCTCAAAATTGAAATCTATCACAGATAACTTTGCGTCATGCTGTTTACATTAACTTTGGAAAAAAGTGAGAAGAATGGCCTAAGAGAAACAACAGAAAAGCTGAATTATTGCTGCGTGATTTGGAAAGTGACATGACAAGGTTTTCTCAATCAAACATTCTTTGTTTGTGATGAGCGAATTCTAGAATCCAAAGCTGCAGCTTGCATGCACAATTTAACATTTCATCTCAGTTCTTATCGACCATTTAAATGTTATTCGGCATGTCTAACAGCTGAATACAAATTCCTGAAGACATTTCGTGAAAGAAAGACGCTAATTTCAAAATATTAAGATAATTTCCTGCAAAATTCCTGAGTCGGAGCAGCATCGTAATACTCAGACCACGAGTTTTTTCTTTCACTCGCGTAAAAGTACATTGTGTGTCATTCTAGTTTTTCAAAAAACAACAAAATTGTCTGAAGCCAATAATATTCAAACTGTGCGTCATGGCCGAGGATTAGACTACAAAGGCATATCCATAGGGTCTAAGAGCTTTTTAGCAAGCTGTGTTTCGCGTGGCGAAAACAACGCTTTAAAATTTGATTTTTTGCGCATTTATTATGGTTTGATGGATTGCAGCCATCTTATATTTTCAAAGTTAAAAATTCGCTTTTGCCGTACAGTTGTTTAAATTTCACAAAAATGTTAAATTCACGGTGAGCCTCGAGCCATAGCAAACATGCAGACCATGGACTAAAAGAGCTCAAGCTCAAAGACCACTGCCTTGGAGCAGTCTTCAGTAAATTGAAACTGACTGCGAGACAAGCTAAGCGGCATTTTTTACAAAGAGGTTCATCTCAATTTAAAAAACGATGTGCACACGGGAAGGGTGCGCCAAACAGCGCATCGCGTTTTAACAATCACATTATGTTTCATTTTATTCTCCATCCTCACGCACATTACTGACAACATGGTTACTTGTTGTTCCAATTGGTGTAGATAAATTGCACCAAGTCTTCGATCATGCCGTGGTTTTCACCGTAGAAAGCGTCAACGAATCGTTTGACGTCCACTTGAAAATCTCCGCGACTGTAAACAGTTTGAGGCACTGACGTCCGACGGTTGTTTTGGGTTCCGGGACGGTTTGGAGTGGAGGCTTTCAATCGGTTTCTCACGTAACCATAACCCTCGCCTTGTACGACTCCTATCATCACCTGAAAGGGCTTTAAATATAAAAATCTGAAATGGAATTGTTAAAGCGTTTTCTAAGGTTTTCACGAGCAGCGTGTTTTATTTTTCCACAAAGTCATCATAGCAACAACGAAAGTATCTTATCTTTCCACTGCTGAATGCTTTAAATTGAATAATATAAATGTCTCCTACAATTTAAGATTTGTGGACAGCTGAAACAAAATTCAAAGTTTTCACCTAACTTTCAGCAATATCATTCAAATCTTTTTGAGACACGTGTCAAATGAGAACTGGCCAAAATGTGCAGTCAAAATCATGGAAGTGTTTCACCATGTCTTATTTTCCATCTCACAATAGAACTTTTCAAGGTAAATCTGGCTTGTTTTTTAAAAATGGATTTCTTAGTAATTTTTCAGACAAGAATTAATAATTAGCAAAATCAACGAGGTTTTCTAAACCACACAAAAAATACGATTATGGGTTTTTGTAAAATCAAAAAATCTTCCCGCATCAAATGAAGCAGGTTAGAGATGAGGCAAAACAACCATTATTCTACGATTCACTGCATAAGTTAAAACTTTTGTTCTCAGTACGATATATTCAATTCAAATAGGATGCCAACATATTGAAGATTTCAATCGTGTCAAAAATATTTCCCCACCAAAATCTTTTACACAATTTTTTATGGACAGAATCTAAAAAACTAACAAAAAAACTATTTTTCAAAAACCAGCAGACGCACATGCTGCCTGTGAAATAAAGTTCACCATAACACGTTTAGGTCTTAACAAATAAGCAATAAAAGATTTATTTTCCATAAAATACACAATTCTTTGTGCAACTCAGTTAAGGTTAACTCGTTGGTTACTTTCGGAGACGTTTTATTGCTGATGAAGAAAAATGGATCAAATAAGTGGTTATTTCCTAACGAAATAGATGTAAACATCGCGATATGGCTATTAATTGGTTTACGGATTAGTACTCACGTAAATTATCTGCATCTGTGATGTATGACGAAATGGTATAGTTATTTTCAAAAAACTAAAAATCTGTTATTAATAAACGAAGCTTGTTTATGGATTAAAGTATCTTTGCAAATGGATGAGACTGCACTCTTCAAACAGTATTTTCGCCCACATTCTTCTGCTCTCTTTTTTGTACTATGGGCCCACAAGCATGACTGTACTATGTTAGAGTAAAACAATTCAGATATCCAGTTAAAGGTTAACTACGGGAAACCTGGAAAACTTTTTGTCTTTGCAAAATACTCCCATTATAAAAAATATGGTTCTCTACAATTTATTGTAGCTACATAAGTGCTCATGCCAACATACTTTCAATCTTTCCTAAATGCTGTAGGTCACCACTTGAAATATCTCAATATATGTCGTTGAAACTACCCCGGTTTTTCTCTAGGAATGGCCTTCTTGCGAATCTCATTAAAATTATACAGGAATCATAACTTTTGCACAACTTTACGTTTTCTCACAAGTGAGAAACACGAGTGGAAAAGCACCTCAATGCCTGAACAATTCGTCGACATTTTTAAAGTTGTAACTAACGGTGTTATGAACTATTTTGACAAATGGTACAACTACCTGTCGTAAGGATGCTTTAACTTCAACGAAATCAAGTGCTTAGCACCAAGGCGATATTGTGCAATATCCTCTCCCGCAACTCTTGTGTCTCTATTCTCTTGCATTCTATCCATAGGTTTTAATCCTAAATACCTAAATCACAGCAGGTCCTGTGCGACATCTATCGGACTATTTTCCGAGCACGAATCGGCCATTGAGCGAGCATGGAGCAGCCTTATTAAAATCAGTCAACAAACCAATTAGTAAATTGTCTTTAAATTTTTCCAAATCCCACGGAAACAAACATTGTTAACCAATCGAATAACGTGTAGGTGTTGACCCCTCTGAATGTTTAATTTAAATTTGCTGAACCATTGATTGGTGTGTTTGATTTACTGCCCAGTGGGAATAAGACAATCGGACGGGGTTGAACAATGTTAGCCAATCGAAAAACGTGTGGGCTCTCCTTTGTTCTTTGTCCATTCAAGCAGTTCAAACAGAGTTCGATAGGGTAGCGCTCTAATCAAAAACAAATGTCACCGATCTTATTGTGTAATTAAAATCCAAGTACACCTAATTAATTAGACGTGATACTATTCATCATTGCAAGGAGTCGTAAAGATAAATATTCAAACACTAATGATAATCACTTATATTTATGACCATGAAGAAGGTTATTGTTGATCGAACATCACTTGCGTGTCAATTTGGATGCTGCCTATGGTAAATAATTTAGTAGCAGATAAACATACCGTCGTTATAGACTTCTAAAGAAGTGTAATGACTTGCATTGCGGTGTAAATTTTTGTCCAGCATAAATCATTTAAAGAAATCATCTCAAATCACTGCTGTAAAGAAAGCAGTTGGGGAAAAAAAGGAGGATCAATAATTTCAATGAGTATTAGATTCAAGAGATCGCCGGAAAGAACATCAACAAAGTTTTATTTTTGAACTAAAGAAGACGCTGCCGAAAACAAATGATCCAACAATGCTGCACTTCATCATTTTGCAAAGGTAAGTGTATGCAGGAAACAATTTCAAGTACAAATATCTTCACAATTCAAAAAAGGTCTGAAGAACGTTCTAGAAAAAGAATTTTTGCATGTGGTTGCTGACCAAACCAGAGTTGCAAATGGGGCCTCATTTTGTAAATGGGCCTCATTTTGATCCCGAACCCGGGCCGAGTCCGACATTCACCTTTGAAGCCCGATTCAGGCCCCAAAGCTAAATTTACTGAATAAGTCAAGATATTCGCAACTGCAGGGTATCAAAAGCGTAGTTTGTGGGTATAGCTGTACGTACACGGCTTTGTCGCACCCGAAATAGCAACCACCCTGACCAAAACGTTGGCTTAAACAATCACAAACTTAGTTTCTTAGTCAACAATATATTGCAGAATGCAGTGTCTTAAGAAAAATGTCTCAGAAAAAAGAAACTATCACGAAACCATCCACGATGAAAAACCATCCATGTAAAAATGTCAAACCATCCATGTAAAAATGTCTCAGAAAAAAGAAACTATCACGAAACCATCCACGATGGCGCTATAGGCATAAAAGAAACTATCTAGGATAGCACTATAGGCTCGTTTGCAGGCCATCGTTTGCAAGCCAAGAATCGCGTAATTGACCTTTACGATGCACCGCCACCGCGTGCTAAGTTTCCGGTGGCTGTCGCCTTTTCAAAAAGTGTTTTGGGACGAATCCGAGAAAAGAACAAAGAAAGCAGCTGTGTTTGCAAATAGAATAAGCTGAAGAAAAATCACAATCACTTCACTCACAGAAGTCACCGCTAGGAACAGCAAATATACGTCACAAAAGAAAAAAATCGCTGCTCTGAATGTTACACAAATGTTTTGTGTGCAGACCCAAAATCGGCCCGAAACATTTTGATAAACTTAAGCCCGAACCCGGCCCGAGCAGGCCCAAAACCCGACCCGACTTACAACTCAACCAAACAAACCGACAGAAACGCCTACAAAAGGATTTGTCGTAAACGTACTTCGAATACAAAGCAACGTACCAAGCATTCAATGCTGTGGCTGCTCAATAATGACAACGCTTCAAGTTATATCTAACCATACATCACTTCTTCACATGTGAATTGATTGCAAGCTGCACGAAGCTGCCTTTTGTTTACTTTCGACGAAGTGCTACGTGTAGTGGTTAAATACAACATCAATCATCGACTTATCGCGGATATGTCATGAAAATGATGCTTTTGCCGTTGAAGACAAACCTCAATCAGTGCAAAAATTTCAACTTGCATTTGTTGCAAAATATTTTTAGAATGTATGTTAGTGAAAAGGCACAACATGGAAGATCAAGTATACGGCAACAAAAATAACTGAGCTCCAAGATCATCAGAATCGTCAAAATACCTAAAAGAATGTTTCACGATATATTCAAGACCTTATATGTACTCTTACTGCAGTTTACAAAATTTTATGAAGTTTAACTTGACGTTTACCTTGCGACAGCTTACTCATGCTTTAGTGAAAGATGACATCATCCGTTTGACTACAAAATTATGAAAGCAGAACAGCAGCCAATGTCGTTTTGGCACATATCGCCGTGTAAAAATGTATGTTGCTACACATCCCTTGTAGATCAAATGCTCACAACTTTTGCTGCACCCTACAGAAATACTCAAAGTTTGCGGCACCAAGATGCGAATTCACATAATTAATTGTTGCCATGAGTGTTAATGACATATTTGAATACTGCACATGCGGTAAGAGTAAAGTATGAGTAATTCGCAGCACTCCTGAGTATTGCAAATTGTGCCACAGAAAATACAATTTTGTTGTCTGTCTTTAAAAGAACTCTGTGATTCATCCACAACCATCTGGTATCTAAGAATGTGTACTTCTACTTTCTTCTTGTGAAAGAGCAGCCCTTCGAGTTGATTACACGTTATGTGCATGGATGGCCTTTTTTTCTTTTTGTGTCTTAAGTTGCTGAACCGAAACTTTTGTCATGAAAAAGTGCAAAGCAAGTTCGACTTTCCCTCATGCGCAATCCACTGCGGGACCAAACATCTAAATCTAATGTTCCCAGAAAACAACTTAAAAATAATGCACAAAGAATCATGCCTTGGTTGTTCAACTAAGACGACATTTTTCAACTTTTTCTCTCTTAACAAACACAAATTGTCTTGAAAAGCCTAATTACCTCGTAACTGATCAGTTCGTAGTTACTCATCAGTACATCCGGTCTGTTCGCCAGAATTCCTGAACTGCCATCAACTACAGGACCAAATGCAAGATTGAATAATCTGGGCTCGACGTTAATTTGAATAAGATCCCTGAAGTACAAAAATTATTTGCATTAATTACATATTGATTTTATATAACTATATATCAAGGGAATATGATGGTTGATGGAATTCCATATTAAGGAAAAGTATAGTAAATTCTGATTTGGGCCTGGATACAGTCACTTGTATCGCATTGTTTTTTGTGACGAAATTGTAGTTCACACAAGTCAAATGATCATACAGCATTGCGTTAGAATATACAGTATAGCATTGTGGAGTATAAAATGCAGAAGCTATAGCACATTTAAGAGAAAAGTTTTACACAAGTGAGAACTTTTCCGATTCTTTTCACAAAGGATTGGTGAAAGACCATGAGGTCGTCAAGTCTACCAACCCTGTAGTTACAACAAAACACAATGAACGGCACAGGTTTTGATGCACAAAAAAGCAAACCAAATAATAATCGCGTGAACTGAAGAAGTGAGTAGAAGAGATTTCAAGCATTCAACATATCCACCAATATATGCTTCAAAATGGCACATTTTTGATGATTCAATCACTGCTCTATTTACAGCCGAACACAACAGCCTTCAGCAATCATCAAATCCTTAACAGATGGCAGGCTTATGTTAGAAAACATTCACCTCCGATTGATGGGATTGCTGATGACCCTGATATTTGTCGCATGATTTTTTTCAAGCATGGTTGTTAGCATTTCCACTGCATTCTGATTAATTATAGGGAATGTAAATTTTCTCCCAAATTTGACTATCGTGTCATTCAGGGTATTGCGTATTCTAATCTAAACAATTTAAATCTATGCATGTATACAAACAATTGCAGCAAGTGAAATCGAAGGCTGTACGTCCAAGCCACACTGTTGTGATTAGCGAATTACACCTTCTTTGTTTAAAAATAGAATATTTACGCAAATGAAAATTGCAGCCTAACAACCTTCAAATTGTGAAAAGCGTAACTTAACAACATCCATGTGACCACCATTAAGCATACCGAGTTGCTTAAGTAGGAAAACCTGGTCCTAAATAGCAAATGGTGTACATTGTGGGCTATATATCTTTTTTCTAAAAACGTATATACGTATCTTTTTACCCAGAAGAAACACACTACTGTCTGAGGTGGAAGCATTCAATTGAAAATCTTCGCTTCAATTCATAAGGCAAATTTAGAAAAATAGTTACTTCTTCGACCGAAAAATTATATGCTTATAATAAAGAACAAATTAACAAAAAGGACCGCGGGTCCCCAAAAGCCCCGGGCCCTTACCAGTTGCTACATTTGCTACTATTGTTTTATATCGACATTGCATCGGAGGAATCGAAAAACTTCACAGTTTTCAGCGATCTCAGTTATTCAGCAATCTAGTTCTTCCGGCTCAACGCCAACACTGGATCAAACAGGGTCGGAGACATAATCATGCCACTTGTTCACTGGTTGGCCTCTAGGCTGCTTTCGCTTGAGTTTTAAATAGCAAGTCTTGCCTCCCCAAACGTCCGTGGGGTTTTGTAGTCACGTGGTCTAGCCATTGTAAATGAGATCTCTCTACTCTGAGAAGTGGTTCGACAGTCAGTGATGTGTAAGTTTAACAGCTGCGCACTTTGTCGCAAATTATATAATTCGCAAACTTGTTCTTCCATCTGTCACTCATGAATACTACCCTAAGGTACTTGAACGTCTCCACCTGCTGTATTAGTTTTGTTTCGGGAAAGACATAATACTTCTGCATTTTCAGAGATAACTTCGTTTTCGCTTGGTCGCACGCAGCAGAAAACCGAGCAGGTGCATATTGAAGACTCCGTTCAGAGGATGCAAGCAGGACCAAATCGTGCGCAAAGAGCAAACAACTGATCCTGCATCTTCCAACAATGACACCTTTGTCGACTGGGCTGTGACTATCAACCAAACTCATATCATAAACTACGAAGAGGAGAAGTGATAACACACACGCTTGTCAGAGACCAGCACCCACAGTGAACGGTTATGATTTAAAACCGACAATAGATAAACAAACTTCTAGGCAGGAATGCAATGACTTGACGAACAGTAACCGCCGGCCATCAACGTCGCACTGCTGTAACACTCCCCTAAGCTACATAGCGATGAACCTGGTGCTGTGCTCTCTCCTGGTCGGCAAAACATGCTCAGATGTCTTTGGCATACATCAAAGATTTCGCAAAAATTTGTTGGAGAGTGAATATTTGTTCTGTAGCTCTATACGGCCGGGACGAAAACCACCCTGGTATTCTCCACCTTTGGATAAATTGTTTCACATCTTTTTGCCAATCTTTCAGTGCCCTTGCGGAACACCAGGCCACTTGACACACACGACTTAGCTAATGAACTCCTTCTCTGATCTAGGCTTTGAGCGTTACAGGTCAGATTTCATCGCAAACTACAGCTCTCTTATCATTTAGTGTTTTGACATCCAGGAAGACTTCAGTCGAAGTGGCAGTCTTTTCCTCCCATGAATGTCCCTCCTGTATGTCCGGTGGTTGGAGAGTGACTTGGTTCAAAGGTGGTTTGAATTACTCTCTCCAACCGCCATGGATGTGCGTTTTATCGCTGAGTAAAACGCCATGTTGATCTTTGTTCGTTAAATTGATAAACTCATATACCAATGACCTAAGATATACAGCATAAAATTATCTTGGTTGTAGAAATCATCTATTTTATTTACAAGTCAAACGTCTAAATCGGTACCTACCTCCAGTTTTTCGACCTCAAGCATTCAACAATGTCCTTGCTATACGTGCTGTTGTGACAATTGATCAATGGATCCTTTGCCAACAGTTTAACGTGCTTTTTTGGCTGATTAATAACCGCCCATGGTGAAAGGGCATTTCCACTTTGAAGGATTGCGCGCGTGAAGTAGCCTGAAACAGCAATTGTTAATTGGGCTCCATTCGCTTTGTGTCTGCAGAACTATCCAAAAGCAACAAGACAAGTAATAATCTTAAATTTGTTTCTTAAAAGGTGATTTCAAACCACCAGTGCTGATTTCACAGCAGAATTGCAGGCGAAGTTTTGCGGGAGTGTTATTCATTTTGATCTTGATCAATAAGCAAAACACTCATTCCGACTCCGCCGGATCTTGCGCAGTCTTCAAAACTGTACCGGCAACGTCACTACCTTATATTCTGGCGTCAATGTTGAAACGTAGCACGTCATATTCCAGAAGCGAATCCAGAAGTTTGTTTCAGTTCTACTTTTTACCATTTATTTGCCTCGATAGGTTTTAAAATTGCCGATGATTGGAAATTGAAATTTAAAAATCTTGTTTTGGACAGCGAAAATATATCTTTTGCACTAATTGATACCCTCTATACCAGAGGTGGCCAAACCTGCTCTATGTATGAGCCGCATATCGTAAAACCCAAATTACAAAGAGCCGCAACATAAAAGTCTAAAAACACAAATTTATTTGCAATCTACGCTTCTGTGACATCATAATTCTTTTTTGAATTCTTTTTGGAACGACAAAGTAATACTATACGGCACGCTAGGTTCCACAGAACCATTTTACAATATTTCTACACTTTGCAATAGAAATGAAAAATAAAGAACAAATATGTTATTTTTCCAAAAGCTCAAAGAGCCGCATGCAAAGGTTCAAAGACCCCCATGCGTCTGCGAGCCGCAGTTTGGCCACCCCTGCTCTATACGTTTATGGAATATTATAAAATCCCAGGTAATTCTCAATTTCTCAAGGAAGAAGAAAACGTGAAACAGAGTTGCCACTAAAAAAATGAAAAAGAGAAATTGAAGATCACTGTAATAATCCGCTGTAAAGCTTTCGCTTATTTAAAACAGCAACCAATCACTCAAACGTTTTTAATGGCGCGTTTTGCGTGATTCACATAATTACATTATACGCGTCATTAATATTTATAATGGCGCAGAGGGCGTGTTGTGTGGCATAAACACAGAAATCGCAAGAAAACGGACTAAGAAGGATCAATAATTTCCTGATGCTTTTATGTGCAGTTTGTCTGCTTCTTGCGTGTGCCAGAACATGCATTTCTAACGCGTGGTTTGCAATTCACATTTAAAAATCTTAACGCACACAGTTATGTTTATTTGTTTCAAGCTTCAAATCTTGTTTTTCAGCGATTAATAAACTTTCATCAGAGGTTTGCCCATGTCACTTGGAATATCCAACATGTCATTTGTTTATAAAAGTCATCTGCATGAACGGAGTTTATTCGTAGTCAAGACTAATGCATATTTAGTTCAGAGTTCTAAAACTATGCAAAGGAAAAGCATGAAAATCTTGATGATGTTCTACTCCTCACCATTCAAGTGTACTCCTAAGTTAGCTGCATTAACGTACAGTACAAAATGTTTTTGATGCAGTCCAATTTATGAAAGTGTAACTTCCAACACAACAGTACAAGCTGCGAGGAGGCCGCAACTAGTTTAAGTTGTTTTACAAACTTCCAAAATCTAATCAACCTACAGGAGATGAACTTCCAAACCTTAGTTCAAAAAATAAACAATATTTGCAAAGTTTGAGAAATAAGCTTGGTGTATTTGCTCACTCGTGCATGCCGTATTTTACCTCCAACTTGTAGCTTTATGGCATCAACTACAATTACGTCCAAGGCAAACAATTACAAGGCAATTGTTTGGAGCACAAAATCGGGCTGGATGTATCAACTTTGGTGTAAATACCGGTAACAAAGCATTTAAAAAATATTTATGGTTTATTTTGAAACATTTCAGATTCTTTCTCTTTCTAACGGAAATAAAGCAACGTGAAGATTATGCATGCAACTTAAAATCAAAAGATTTGTGACGTGAAAAAGTTAACGTAACGTAAGACGCTGAAAGTACGCCCAAGTCTCCCAGTCGCGCACAAACACTAAAAGCGGAAATAAGATCATCAGTTACATGGTGCGGTCAGATTACAGCAAGTTAAAGATGTTGTCAGCACTGCATCAATAAACCATTAACTACGGAACGATAATTTGTACTTGGCTTATGAATCGTGCAAAGTCAAAAATAGCGGCAAATGATACTTACTGAGTTTCTGTTACTCGCGTAATATCTGAAGTCAATTCGATGTTCAGTGCATGAAAATATGTATTAACATGACACTTACGCATGAAACAAACATTCGGCATGACAATTAATGTACTAAAAAGATTTAAAATTTTGAAAGAATGGAAAATCTACGTCGGTCTCTGATTGCCCCTGTACTGTACTTTAAAAGTAACAGTCGACGACTCTACGGGGTTTCAAAGCAGAAGGCAATTTATTTTATTTTAAATCTTTGAAATGATCTGAATAATGTGAGTATAAATGTTTAAAAGACATCAGAAGTATAGTGCAATGTTAGATTTTGACGGATTTTGTTCAGCAACACGTTTCTTTTAGGGTTTGCGACCGTGGTAACCGCTAAGGCATTTTTTAGCAGACCTCTACAATTTTAACTTAATGCCGAGATGGTCTTAAAGCAAGGTTATTGTTGTGTATTGTTGTGTAAGCAAGGTTATTGTTGTTGTGTACAAGTGTATTGTTGCGATCGGAAATCCCGAGCGGCATGTGCACAAAGCTTCGCACTGTGCAAGCAACAATAGGCAACAATAGAAATCATGCTCGCAATCTCTCTTACTATTGCTTGCTCGCGCTACATATATAATGGTTTCATCTTCACGCACATCCCGTTCGTGGTGAATCACACAATCAACGCAACGCCACCGGAGAGCTTGCAACAGTATGTTATTGGTAGTCGCATACTTTTACCAAACACAAAGACCGAAACGGCCTCTCAAAACGCCCTAAAAACACACTGCTCATGCTCCGCAATACTAAATTTTAAACACCTTCGTCTTGTCCCGCCCAAAAATGATCGCATAAGCATTAAGTTTGTAACTTAAACACGGTTTCCTTCCAGACGTGTGCCTGAAGTCTCCGATTGTACGCAGTCTATGCACGAAAGTTAACTGAAAAATTCTTTTGCTTTTTTGCGAAAAAGGCTTGAATTTATTTTCTGGTACCATTGAGGTTTTGTGAAGTACTGCGGGGTATGTTTTCAGCGCAGCAGTCGCATTTTATGCTTTCAGCGCAGCAACCGCATTTTCGTGGTTGTTTCGACAATAACTGTTCTGGAACCGTTTGTCGTGAAATATTTCGATTTGTTTCAATTCTCAATAAACGAGTAATCATTACAAAGAATAAACGAATAAGCATCTTGAATGTCCTTCAGGAGTATCTCATTGGAGCTGCAAATTTCACTGGAGTAGTGCAGTAGACTGAATATGGTGTTTTTTGATTGGTTGTGTAGCTCAGTGTATTGACCCAATTGCTGATGCAGTACTGCAGTAATAATGACAACGTCCAATTACAATACGTGGTCACAACAACGAGTTACAGTACATACAATCAGTGATTGATGTACCTACTGATATGTTGCCATCAAGGTTACCTTCCGTTTTATCAGATATCATCAAAATACCAATGCTGGCAGCACCGCTGCCTGAGCCGAACGCGGTTACCCGCTGGTTATTTCCCCCGAAACTATTAATGTTTTCCGACACCCAGCGCAAGGCTGCAACCTGATCCCAAAGTCCGTAATTTCCTGGCGCGTTAGAGTCCATTGTGCTTAGGAAACCTGCAGAGAAAATTGTACATTCACTTCTACATTGGCGTTGTTGTGTATTTTTTTAGTTGCAGCATTGGAAATAAAGCACTAAAATAACTGGTTATGAAAAATTACTAAAACAGCACACTTTATCAAATTAAACGCATTTCAATCAAAATGAAAAATCACAACATTTTTGGTGATAAAACTTTCAACTCTTCTGAACTTTCCTTCAGTGGAGTATTGTTTTTGGATAAAATGCAATTTTCAACACTTTTTGTGCACACGATATTGGTTCAATCATTTTCTGCTCAAAAATTATGGTAGGAGATTGAACCTCACCTAAAATGCCAAGCCTATAGTTGAAAGTAACTACAATCACGTTTCCTGTGCTGGCCAGAACAGAGCCATCGTATAAGTTTCCAGATCCTTCTGAAAAAGTGTGTCCATGGAAGTAGACCATCACCGGAAGTGTATTGCAGTCAAACTTGGCTTGACCGTTGTCTGCAGAGAATGAACTCATAAAATATCGACAGTGTTGTTTGAGATTTCCCAAGTAAATCTGTCTAAATGAACCTCTAACATTGGCTGCGAAGATGTTTGACCGCCACTTCAAACCATGACAGAAAGTTATAAAACAGTGGAAGGGTACTCGAAGAGACAACCTCATTAACAGGTTTTCTTCGGTGTCCCAGAGCTTTAACTTTATTTTTTACGAAATTGTCTAATGTTTGCGCCAATAAACTCAACTCCATAGTGTTGACAAGCAAATTATGTAAGTTGTGACTTGTTGACAGCCACTTGCAAAATGACAAAACTAGGATTGGGTCAAATTTAAGAGATAACTTCACTATAACCACATTTTTCAGTCGTTGGATAATTACACCACATACATGCCTGTCGTTCAACTCACCGTAACTCCAAACGCTCGGAAAGATTTGCCAAGAGCACCAAACCGTCAAATTCTTTGACGAAAGTTCAGCTTATTTTTCGGGAAATCAAAACAAACAAGTAACTGCACTTTACAACTCTCGGTGAAAACCAGTCTTAATGTGATGTGAACGTAACTGTCAAACCGTCCTGCTGAGGTACAACCAGGCCCGTAGCCAGGTTTTAAAGTTTGTGGGAGGAAAATACATTTTAGGGCGTCAAGATTTTTGTGTAACTGATAACTATTATAAAATTTTCTGGGGACAACAAAATTTGCGTGGCCACAAAAAAATTGGGAAGCAGTGCCCGCCAACGCCGCCACGTGGTTACGAGCCTGCATGGATACAACTATGCTGAGGACGGCAAAACAGACATTTTACTTTATTTGGTACATCTACTACATAAACAGTGTTTTTAACTGAGAAAGATATCTTAAATTGTTCAATCAGGGTGTGGCCAACAAAATTCGGCCCTAGAGCCGGATGCTGTTCACAACGTTACTTCGTCTGGCCCGCCGCACTGTGGCGCACATGAGCGAAAATGCAATGTCATTGACAACTGCCATCTATCCCAGTTCCAGAAAACCGGACTGAGTTACGTAAACAAATTGCGCCGAATTCCAGCTATTGTTTCGTTTCAACCATTTGGTTGGAATGACTGCAAAGTGTTGAACAAGTTAGGTGCAAGGTTCACGATCGTCAGTTCTTGCTCATACCTTGCGCTTTGTAGAAAATGTTTGGCGATGTCTGAAGTATGGTAATGCAAAATGCACTCAGCATCAAGCAAAAAATACCAATACAGCTGTTGGATATAGATGATATTTACTAACAAGCCCTCTTTAGCGTATAGTATTTCGTGAAATGATGCATGCAGTGCTTTACTGCATAAATTTTGAAAAAAAATTTTGTTATTGACCTAAAATTTTGCTCCACACTTACCGTTCATGTAGCCATGAGCGTCGGAAGGGGGGCCTTGACCCCCCCAGGAGTTTGAAATTTGCGAGTTCAATATCTACAAACGGTACTCTTTCATACTGTTTCGTGCAACATTTTTTTCGAATCACGACCCTCAAGTGAACAACAGCAAAACTTCCTTAAAATTTTATAAATTGTTTGATATAAGCTTTATATACAAGTCTGGAGGTCACGTGAGCAGGCACGATTATCATTTGAATAGGTCTTTAGCAGTGTGCACTGATCACACAAACATCAACCATATAAATCTGACGCTGTTGGTGCAGCTGCATTTTTACTCTGTCCCTTCCTCTGTAAAACCGATCCGAATGCTAACAGCACAACCAAGCTTCAAAACTTTTTGTTTCAATTTTTTTTCGGAAAATTGAAACATCGCAGTTGCAGTTTCTTCAAATTGCGACTCTTCATATTCAAATGTGCTTACCATTGATATGAAATGTGGCAGGAACATAAATGTTCAGATAAAGGCAATCTTCATCCATGTTTTCATTACTAAACTGGTTTGATCTATACCAGTATGGAAGTAACGCACTGGGCAGGTTTTTGCCAACTGGCTGAGGGCAAATAGGCCTCATTTTTGTTGCGTCATATATTCCTGTAAGGAAACAATACTTCCTTTAAAGTTGGGAAAATATTTACAAACATTATGTTTGGAAACTGTTTGCAATGTCGTAAAGATTTGAAAAAAGTTAACAACATGGAATAAAGGAAGAAATTTTGGTAACCTAATGTGTTGATGCAAAACCACTTGTTTTGGAAATTAGTAAAAAATAGTTGAAAATAGATTCAAACGTTGTTATTACAAACATATCGCAAGTTGCAGACCTTTCAAATCCTCAATTTTTTCTTCTTTATTCTAAAAACATCGTACAAACCGTTCCACTTCATTGGAGCTTCAGTTTTTCTCCAGCGCAGCTTTCCAATCGGAGGTTGTGCGTACGGAATGCCAAGAAACTTCACCACAGGTTTTAAATCAGGATCTCCCAAATCAACTTTGACTCCTCTGACCTTTCCATACTTGCTTTTGATCTCCGGATTATCGAGACGGGTTGCGCGTTCTCCTTTTGTCTGGTTTGCTTGAACCAGACATCCCGTTTTCACAGCTCTGGCAAGTCTCTGAACAAATGAGGAACTGTTCGTAGTCGTCTGCTTCTTTGCACTGCTTCCCATGACGTAGAAGATTAGGACAAAGAGCAACAGAAACAAGCACAGTTTTCGACTGCTTTTGTCATTGATTCCTTTGTGCGGGCTTTTCAGCTTTCTTGGCATGAGCAAGATACTATATCGTTTGGGAAGACAACAGCAGCAAGGATAGTCTGCATCGCTTGTTTTCACAGTCATGACACAACGACACGCTCCCACCTACGCAGCATACAATTTTAAGGATAAATGATTGCTTTCAAGAACCCTAAAAAATTGCTTTTGAAAACATGTCAGAGAACAAATGAAAGAGAATCGCACTAACGAAAAGTTTGAAGAATACTAAATGATTGCCTCTTCAACCAGTTTCAGATAAAAAAAGAAAATAAATACAAATAACCTACCAAGCAAGTTCTTTCTCGTTGCTCTACTTAGTAAACACAAGGTTAGGTCAGCAGCAACGCTATCCTGATTTTTGTGAAGACTTAAGTTCATTTTGGCAAAGCCACAGTCAAGTTTACAAAAGTCAGTCACACTAGCGTAGTCAGACCAAAACTTTGGGGAGGGCCAAAATGTTTGATTTTAGGCGAATAACACTATTTTTGGGGGGTTACCCCTCTTAAAGCACAAAATGACGATATGTTCCAGAAATTTGGAGGAGGGTCATGGCCCCCCTGACTACGTCCAGTCACTCGATACTTCTGAACACATGCGTGCAACTTGCTATATTCCATGCACAGATTGCTAAGTTGAACTTATGACAGCACAGAATAGCTTTCAAGTTTACTTTCGTCAAGGTACTGAGGTATTGTGCATTAAATCAGTGCTTCTTAACCTTTTTTTCAGTTTCGTTCACCCTGCCATCGATTGCTGCCCATTCACCCCACTGCCTTGTGACAATAATAACTTAACTACTGTTTCAACAGTTTTATTGCAGAGTTTGCTTTTTGCACAAGATCTACTTGAGCTAAGTAACTCATAAGACAGCCGAAACCGCATCAACTGCCAGGAAACGGGAAGCTACGAAAGGAACAAATGTAGTCACCTGATGTATTTTAACGAGCAACGACACAGAACCTGAAAACTAAGGGCCCAGTGAGAATCAAACTCCAGATCTCTGCCACTGCAGACACCATAACAAAACCACAAAAAACGACAGGAAACTATTAAGATTTACAACAGAAAGCCGTTTACAAATTACTGCTTTGCTCCCGAAATTTAGTGATCAAGTCCTCGTCCAGTGAGTGAAAAGTCCTCGTCTAGCGAGTGAACAAGTTCGTAACGAACGTACAAACGGATGAAATTAATTGCCTATAACTCATTTTCCTCTGCAAAAAACATTCATCATTTTCTTATTTCATTGAATCACTATGAAAGTACTGGCAGGCCTGTCTACTTTTTCTTTATATAAACAGTTTCTTATTTAGGCTTCGATTTGGACCTTGTCTAAAAATTGCTGTGCTAATTTAGAATTACCTGCGTTTTCAATTACTAGCCATGGCGGACGTTCAGATATTGACAATCACTTGGAAACCAAAAACACAAATCTTCTGTTGAGGCAGCAACGTCGTCATCTCATGTGAAACACTTCTTCAAAGCTGCTCATTCTGATGAGTCTCCACTCTTAGCAGCGAAAGAAGCTACTTTTGTGTATCACGCTGCTATTTACAGACGGTCTTGATTACAACCTCTGAGCTAGTTTGAAAATTTTTTTGGACCTAAATCTGCCATTGCAAGAACAAAGTGTGAATCAGTGATTGTTAATTGCATTGCCCCGATGATTGCTGCTGAGCTACGCCAAGAATTAGATAAAGCGAATTTTGCTTCCGTTACCACTGAAGTTACGAACAGAAAAGCGCAGGGACGCCAGAGAGCAGGAACGTGACGAGATCTCCAAGAATCGTTAAAACAAATTTTTGGTCAGGTATTTGTTACCTACTAAATGTGCCAAACGGTTTTCAAAATCCTGCTAGAAAATCAGCTAACTGCTTGATTGAAAATGTTACAGCTAAAAGTGAGAGCAACCTGCTAGATTTAGCAGCAAATCATCTAAAATGCAAACACTGGACTGAATGCAACCGTTCGAGGATTTATATTGGGCAAGGCTTGCATTACTGAAATTTCCATTTGGTCTCATTTTGGCTGGCACCATCGTTGCTCTGTGAACGTGAAGTCAGTTGCGCAATAATGAATGAGAAGTTCTGGTGAGAACTCGACCATTGTTACGAACGTAAGTCACAGAGCAATGATAATGCAGGTTCGTCCTCTGCGTACTAGGCTCATGCGTATTAGCCCGTGTTACTGGACAATTTTTCGTTCGTTTGAAAGTGTTCTCGAATTGAAACTGTCCATTGGATGGGAATAAGTTCAATGTTCTATACAAATCCATTGCTTCAAAAAAACATTCAATCTGATACAGGGTTGCAACCAACAGATATTTTCGGGTGGGGCAAAATAATGTACCTTCTTGCTGCACCTAACAAATACATACGCTTGTGAAAATTTCTGTGGAGCAATTGCCCGATTGCCCCCCTCTGGTTGCGGGCCTGATCTGATATGAATCATATTTGTAAAAATACTTAATTGCAGAGGGCAGCTCGGGCTCTGACGGATGAGCCCGAGTAAACCTCTGCGTACTAGGCTCATTCATATTAGCTCGAGTTGCTGAAAATTTATCATTCGTTTCAAATTATTCTCGAATGAGAACTGTCCATTACATGGAATTTGAATCCAATGTTCTATGCAAATCCATTGCTTTATATTCAATCTGATATGCATTATATTTGAAAATATATTGAAAAAATACTTGATTGAAGAGGGCAACTCGGGCTCTGACGGATGAGTCCGAGTAAAGCGCAAGCAAATGTATTTGAGAGAACGCTTACCACGATTGACATTTTTTTCATTCAGGTAACCTCAAAATGAACGCGAAAAGCCAGACATGGAACGAAAGTATATGAACACTGACAAAGCTCAATGCAAAGAGCCCGAGTTAAACAATTTTAATCAGTGAAGTGGGTGGTGGCACCAATATATAAAGCAAGCAAGCTCAACTTCTACAAGATAAAGCCAGCGTATAATCGACAACTCGGGCTGAGCCCGAGGAGCCCGAGTGTCGGAGTTACCGCAGACCATCTTTGGTCTTTTCATTTCTTAATTTTTCCTAGTTCTGCCATATTTAACGGAGTAAGTTCATGTTGAAGCCTTCACTGAATCATGTTTCATCCATCCAGTGTAATCAGATTAGGAAACGCTGCCGAAACGCGAGCGTTTTTAGCTTTAGTACCCTAGCTCAGGCGTCCGCAAAGACTTTTCGGAGAAAGATACTTACTGTATAAATTCTCGCAATCGAAATATTTCGTGAGCATATAATTTTGTGGTAAACACTTTGTAATTAAGTACAATTTTTGAGAGTACTAGTAACAGTAGTAATTTTCTTGCACAAAATTTCATGAAATTTAGCGTTTAAAACAGCAGATGGTTGCATTTGTTCTGTCTAATGAGCATGGCAACTTTAAAATGTAAATTTAAATAATAACTTGGCGACCCAGAGTCATAGACGCAGCCAGAGGGAAAGGGGGCATGGCCCCCAATAATTTTATCGTTTCTGGTCACGTTGTGCTTTAAGAGGCGACATCCCAAACAAAATACTTTTGCTCCTCTAAAATGAAACATTTTGGTCCCCTTCAAATAGTTTTGGCCGTCCCTAAATTTTGAGCTGTCTTGCGACCCACTTATCGTGGACCCCTGGCCTAGCTATGCAGTCGGATGCACCACTGCAATTTATGTAACAAACATACACCAGCTGGCACGCACCATGAGCGACATGGTGACCTTCGCGAACGTCAGAGATTTGTTGCGCAAGTGGAACTTCATTTGCTCTAATTTTCGCTAATGGTTGGTTTACTGCATACGATGGCTTTTATGGTGCTCCTGCTTATTGGCTGAGTCATATGAAACAATAAACCATTACCGTTCGTCGATTGTTACGACAGCAGACTGTAAAAAGGTTTCAAAGGCCTATGCTAGAATTTTTGCTTTTTGTGAATGCTGTAACGGCTGATACATGTTCAAACAATATTTTGATGAATTTCGTCTTCAAATGAACTCGCCATTCATCTAATAAATTAGTGTGTTGCAAAAATCCTCCTTAAAAGGGTCTTTTGAGGATTGGTGCTGGAAAGAACCTTGCTTAGGTTTCATTATAATTTTAAGATGTGCAAAGAGAATGTATGGGCAGTTTTGCAAAAGGTCTTGCTCGTTGCTTTGAGATGCTACAACATGAGGAGTTTTCAGAGATTCCAAGTAAATATCTGCTAAGGTTTGAATTCTGCCAATGTAACCATAAATTCTCAGCATGTCTACAACTACTGAAAACCACAAAAGATGTATTAGTTGCTGTCTGAAAAATAAACTGCAAACATCTGTTCTTCTTTAACATGAACTGCTGTTAAATCAGTAATGAATAAATAGTAAACAAGCGCAATCCAACAGAGCTTTCTGCGCCCGTGGGGTCAGGCGATAACATTTTCTCCATTAACTGGGAAGTTTGAAATTTTTCCTTTCTAACATGAAAAAAGAGAAAACGTTTGAAATAGAAAATTAAGAGAAACAAACGTTGCTGAATAACAAGAAAATGTACTTTACTGCTGTCTTACATGATAAAAAGAAACAATTTACGCCGTGCTAATAATTTCAAACAAACAAAAACTAGTAGAATGAACCTTTACTTGCAGTTCGAGCACTTAGTTGTTTTAATTTTACTGTGTGTGTGTGTTAAACGGAGCAACGAAGGTTTTATAGGGTTTCAAGCCAAGATAATGGAAGGGGAAAACAGCCAGCGTCAGTTATCGGCATTCTCCTCGGAATTATGAGCAATGAGAACAGATGTCTTTAGACTATTCAAGCAAAGTATGATAGATCGCCGCCGCAGACAATTCTACGCCGCCACAAAAAATGCTTCATCGCAAACGCTAGGGAAATCTGAAACAAGATTGTATCGTCAGATAGACCTTTGTTCTATCGGTTATTATGAGCGTTTGGTTCGCTGTGAAACAATAGCACTAATTGCGAATCTTCTCTCGATGCTGAAACGGTGTGGCGACTAATTACTCCAGCCACGTAAATCCGAAGAGACCACGAGTGGTCTGGGCCTGCCTTTTATTCTATGAAGCGTTGAACACAATCCAGATGTCCGGCTAAGTACGGATCGCTACAGAAAAACTTCATCAAGGAAGCAAACACCATATGTCTTATCACTTGAAATGTAATGTCGTCATAGGTTTTATCATATTAAAATTGACATCGGCGTTTTCATTCAAAACTTATGCCACGCAAAGATTCCGATAATACGAACAAAGGAGAAAGAGCTATTGCTAAATTTCCCACATTTTTGCATGACCAATGACTCAAGGTATCCTAAAGGTAAAGACTTTTCCACCCAAAAAAAGCTAGAAGAATGTCAGCACTGCTAACTAATCATTCGAACTGTTCTTGGCTGAGATGTCTTGAAACATAACACACGCACACGTAATGCAATTCAAATTAAAAACCTTGATATTAACGTCCATCAAAAGACGGTCGGCTGTACACCGTTTCTGCGCACCTTTTTGTTTCACCAACCTACAAAGGGCTGCTCGGCCCCGGACGAAACGCCAAAAATAGCCAATCACATCTCCTGCATTCAAACCAGCCAATGTGATTTGTCAACTTCATAATCATGAGCCATGAAGGTTTTGAGAAAAAAACAACCTTGCAGCTGTCATCCCCGGGCCGGTGCCACCTCAGCAGCAGCGAATCGCGAGAGCTGTCGAAAAGTCTATCCTGTCTCTGTCCTGAGGAAAACATCAATAAGTGGTACTCCCGCAGTCCCTTGGACGTTTAACGCGAGCAACCAAAAGAGGCCGCTTCACCAACAAAGCTCGCAGGAATCCAATGAATCAAGTGCATAATGAAGTCACGTCTTGGTAGTCGATATTCCGGCAGGCGTGCTGCTGGTCAGAGGATGCGTGCGCGTCGTGATCGAAAAAGCGAATCGATTTGTCGCGTAGGCCGCATTCGAGAATAGATGCTTTTTTCGCTGCGACTTTTAAAGACAAAATGAGCTAGACGCCTGATCTAGCAAATATGGGCAAAGTCGACGAAGGATGAGAAAAATCGGGCGATACGCCAAGCCGGCCACTGCGCGGAAGAGCGCGATGCGATAAGCCCATATTCGATTTTTATGCCAAGTTCTGAATGGAGAGCTCTGGCGCTAATTTTTGCCTGACTGAAGTCACAAGGCGTTGCTTTCTCGTCCGGAAAACCAACAATGCTATACGCAGATGGTTCTGTGCGAAGCTGCGGTAACAACTAATATCAATCAAACCAGTTTAATTATTCAGCAAAGCATGTTGTTGGATTCCATGCGTAAAAATAAACTTTAATATCACGGTGAAATTTAATACCTTTATTTCGGATTGTGAAGAGTTTTGACTGAGACCTAATCAAACATTTTGAAAACAGTCCTTTGTTGTGGATTTTGTAAGTCCAGCTGTTTTGTTATTTTTCTGATTTTTCCAAATTCGAAAACACACTATTCAGCAGAACTGAAAGTAAGTCAACGAACAGCATACGATTGCATCAACACTTACTAAATTTTGAAGAGGTTTGCATAAATGTTAAGAGGTTTGCGCAAATTTCCAAAATATGCTGAAACAAGTAAATGGGTGTGAAAAGTAGGTTCGCTGTAAATTGTAAAAGGTTCATGATCTTATATAAAAGGTTCATGATCTCATTTGAAAGGTTCATGATCTCATTAAAAGTTTTCTATGAAAAGGATGAAGGGTTTTAGAGTATTGCGGCTCATAATCCTCAAGACCTCTGTCAATGAAACATGTGTTTTCTCGTTTTCTCAAGATTTTCTTATTTCTTTAATGCTGTGAAAATATCCGAGATTTAAATAAAAAATGGTAAAAACCCAAAATCGTTTTATGAACTCTGTCGCATCTTTGGTTGACATGTTTGAAGTTTATGGTTTAAGCAATTTTGCTGTGAGCAGGAGCCAGGCCTCTGATCAGCTTGGGACACCAGACGGGGCGAAGAGTTTTCTGAGATGGGCCAAAATTTTTAAACTATGTCCAATAGTTTTAAACTTTGTCCAACACATTTTCCGGCGAGAAATAGAAATATTGCAGATGCGGCTTCTCCCCCTTCTTCCCCCTGGTTACGGGCCTGGCTGGAACACTCGCTGTGATGGAAAATTAAAGGAAATATTTATTTGCAGCGTTTGCCCTAATAAAGAATACGCAGTGACGTCATTTGAAAAAGTACAGCATTCACGGACAGCGATTACAGAAAGCAAAGGAAAACTTTGGATTATCAACAGCAGTGGCACTTGTCTCATTATATCAAAATTTCGCTTAACTTCATGAAACTTCCCAATGGTGCAGGCTGGGTATAGCGTGAAAAAAAAACAAGAAAACACTCGAAATTGCCCTTATACACTAAAGACAGCAAATAAACCTTCAAAATTCTTACTTTATGGCAAAATTACATATAATTTGAGAACTTAGTCATGGAAGTATGGGCTTTTTTGCTTCAAAGTGAGATTTTGTCACACATCGTTTTTGAAAGTAACGCGTATAAAGTGCTTTAACATTTTTGCAAGGCATTTAAGTTTTTTATTTTTTGTTTCACGGGAACTCTAAAAGTTTTGACGCTCGGGAAAATGCTCTGAATTTTAAGCCCTGAATGCAGCGTACAAAGAAATCCAAAGTATTTCAATACTCTTTTCCTAAAAATCATCGGCAAAAATATTCGGAAATCCATTTAAAAATGTAGGCCTATTTTTAAGCTGATTATGAAAGGTAGCACACTTTGCACAAATTATGCGAGATAGCTGCTTGTGCAGCAGTAAGTAACATTTTTGACCTAAATGCCGTTACGTTCGGCTACCACAATCATCAAGGGGTAAGCAAACTGCAATGTGTTATTTTTATTGCTAGAAATTGAAATCTTTGCCTGACAGTCGCAAATGGAGGTCAATTTCGAGAAGTTGCATTCACTAAACAACAATTAGATCTAAGGCACAGCTTTCCAAACAACTTATCCCAATTTGTGAGTTTCCACCTTTACCCACATCATTTTAAACGGTCTCAGCCCCATTAAATCATTGCACACTACCCAAAAAGACAAGCCAGGATCCAATGCTGTAACACATCCTACTGGAGTGCAGCTGTGTAATACATAGCATATACATAGTATGTATGATCGTCTAGCAAACTGCGAATCATAACTTACTATTGCAAGTGAAATAACGTTTGATAAAGAAAACCTGTTTGGCATCAAACTTCGCCTTTGATAGCTAATTTTGCAAAACTGCTTATATTGCCAATTTCATTCGCTTACGGTCAAGTATTTCCTTTTTCAGGTGTTGCTATTATAGCGGATTTAACGTTTCGCATTACGAATTGCTGTTTCCTACTCCGCACGCAACGACAGCATTCTTCGCAAGCAACCTCCACGCTGGGCAACACCCCAAACCTCCACATAGGTTCCTACACCAAGGAAATCCTATATTGGTTCCCAAACCGGGACCACTACGCTATAAGTTAAATGAAGCACGTTTTGCATCTCTAGTCACAGTACCTAGTACAATGCTTTTTGCAGTTCCTTGCAACCCAAGAAAATATTTGAGAAGCATTAAAGTTGCCAATCACCTTTAAACCATTAAAGTATTATTGCGTTTTAAAATAGTTCTACCAAAAATGTCTTATCAAATCAATGTCAACAAATCCCTCACAACAGATTCAAAAACAATCCAAAGCTTAGAGTTTCTAACAATGACTGTATGGCCACAATCCCACATGGCCTTTGCCTGCTGTTAAACCAGTCAAACATTTTACAGCATGTGTTTCTACTCTAGAAAGTCTGCAACAGCATTCAAATTTGTGAAAGAAAAAGAAATACAAAGATTGCTTGAATGCACGGCTAGTTACTTGGATGCACATAACGTTTTCATTTGGAAACGACGCCTCTGAAAATTCCCTTGGATGTGATTTACGGGAAAACTAAATAATAATTGGACTCAGTTATATTTTACGCAAATGCAGCTCGTTCTATTCGTTTTTCACTGTGAAGCAATTGTCGAGGTAGAGAAATGTTCAAGTATTGACGTGGATCTTTCGGAACAAATGGAACATGCCTTTTCTAATTGTAATTTGCGAACAGGCTACGCGTAGGCTAGGTCCATTTGAGCCTCGCTAACAGCAGCTAATTAATTATTAATCTTCCATGTCCCCCAGTTAAAATTGAAAGGATTTCTAGATGTAAATTTCAGTAAAAATACAGGAATTCACGAGTAGTCTCCTGCCACCACGTGCAAACCAGAAGTGTTGCATGTAACGCGCTGATTTCATTCTGTGCTAAATGTTTTTCTTGCATTTTTTTGTTATACTACATTTTTTGAAATATTTTCTGCTCAAGGTGAACGAAACCAAATCATCAAAGCATATAACTTTTACCCAGGCACGATCCGGTTTTGTGTTGATGCAGAATTTCCAGATTAAAGTTTTCTTTGCTATACAATTTGAAACAGCTTTTCAAAACACTTCTCAAAAAAGGCCATTGCAATTGACTCTGTAGTCTATTTGAACCCCGAAAACAAATTAGTTAAAACGGCTGGCCATCAGCGAAAGCTTACCACTTGCACGACTCTTTCTGCGGATTTTAAACGACTTGCATCGTAGGAATTTGAATCGAAATTTTGCAAGTGTATCTTCAGAGACAGAAAGATTGCAGGCATTTCTTGAAAGTTTTATGTTAGCAGTCATTCAGTACTCATTGTTGCGTGTATTGGGTTCCCCCACGCAATAGCGTACGAAACTGTGCACGACTGCGTTATAGTAATAAAAACAAAGCCATGCATGGCACCCCAACGGGTTTTCGTCAAACACTGTGTCCACATGAATTTCCGCTTTTCGTAAACTGACGTACCAAAGCTGACATCTACGCAAACTTTGATCAATAAAGTTAGCAAAATTTGCTTAGAAGTCAGGTTTAGTACGATTTTACAATTTTCTTACAAAGCACTGAAATCCCCCAGCAATTGAAATCCACGTTTACACTCAAAAACCGCCCTTTCAATCAATTTTGACCGAATTCATCTTAAAAAAACAGAAAATGTATTTTCTTGAAGAATAATATATAGTAACTTCAAGGCTGTATTAGGTCAGTTAAAAATGAAGAAACACTTCCAATCAAGTTTTTTTTAAGAGCGTTAAAACAAAGTGAAGGAACAAAAAAAATGAAAAATCACAAAAAGAAACTGGAATGTTTTCCAAATTGGATCTGGTGCCAGCCAAAGCGTAAGAAGACGCGGACTAAGCCTGTAATTAACTTTGGGCACAGCTTGCACGAGTCCATGTAAGTTCCGCACAAACGAAGCGCCGCCCAAAGCCACACTGCCACGCGCTAGTATTTATGGCACGCTGTCCAACGTTAAAGTGTGGAGATTACAACCAATCAATTTCATGCAAGACATTTTGTCCCGTCACGCGTTGGAGACAGGTACAGATTGGAGCGTTCGACGATCGTTATCTCTCATCATGATTAGAGGTTTTGGCTGTTGTCTGAACAGCAACTCTCCATCATTTTTGCATGCTGATTGCAACAAACCGGCTGCATTTTTGATGAAGAGGTCAGGACAAGGAATCCTTGCATCCGCACCCTTTTTGTTTACAATACCTACTTGTGTTCTGGATGAATTAAGCTTTGACTGTGTTTAATGGGAGTTCGATGGCAAAATACATGTAAAGGAATTTAAATTTAAATGGTAAACATTGGAGATTACAGTATTATAAACCATATCTAGCCAATTATACAACCTTTTTCTCTCCATGTTGCATAAGGAAAGGACTCTTGTGCATTTATGTGTGTATTGAGTGGAAGCGGAAAAAATTTCGAAATACTAGATTTATAGCTTCATAAAAATAAAAGAATTATAATTCAGCTAAAAGTCTTGTGAATCGCGCAATGCCAACAATCTTTGTTGAAATGTAACTAGACGTTTTTTAGAATATTTTGCTTTCATGCCTTTAGCATTGAACGAAAATCATTCATTTGCCGTTTTCTTTTGCTTCAGTGAGCTCTAGTTTAGCATCGGTGTGTTACACAAAAGAGTTAATATGTTGAAGTAGAAGTGCGTTCATGTTACGCTGTTTTCAACGGTGGCACTTTCTGGATAAAACTGTCCACAGTTAACACGAGCTTCGCGTGTTCTTGCACAAAAGGAATATTTACATTACAAGACAAAACAATAAAGATACTACAGTAAAAAACTTGGTCGCGTTGAGAGCCGTATGCCTACGATATTTTTGTTAATTTGAAAGGACAGCTTTTCCCACATTTAAAATCTCATAACTTTTTCAATTTTCATTATACTGTAATATTATCTCCGAAAACACTTTATTCGCCCCACTTGCGGGCTGGACACTGATGTTTGAAGAGTCAGAAAAAGAACGTCAAAATACCGAAAACTATGTTGTCTTTTTTGGTTGAGGAGATAATGTAGGGAAAAGATGAGAGAATCTCTGACTCACTTCAAAGAGCTTGATATGTTCAACTATTTAGAATATCTTTTCTAAACTTTTGTTTGCTGTTGCATGAAAGACGTTAATGTGAAAAGGGGCATTTCGCAATCCTCTATCAGCATGACAGTTATGGATCCGATCACAAAAGCGCTGGATGTGTAATTCTTCACAAAAAACAACTTGTTTAGAGTTGGTGTAACCATGCCCAGAAAATATAAAAAGCTCTGTTTTGAAAGATGCATTTCACAAACTCTTACATATTTCGTGCAGCCCTTAGCAGCAAGTATTTTAAACTTATTTTAAACCTTATTCTCCAAAATGTTAACTGCAAAAGTAGTAGAAACCAACACACTGCATCCTAGACACAAAAACTTTCATTGTATTCGAATTTCACAATATTGCACAACTGGCCAAACAGGCAGCAAAATATAAAATAACATTTTTTTCGCTTCATTCTGCTTCGTAAACATTTCCTGTTTGATCAATCGGTGGTGAGAGTTCGGTTCAAACAAAATATTCTCTTCTTTGGCATTGCTCATTAGTCTTTATCTATTGCACTGCGAAATCTATTAGCGAAAACTGTAGTCCTACTACTGTCCTATTGCACTTCGATTGTTCGATGGGACTTAAAAGTGAAATTAAAATCCAATCTAAAATGATATCACAGAAAACGTGCTGAGATATCGAAATGCAACAAAAGACTGCGAGTTGTTTGACTGAACATTTTGGCTTATGAACGAAGATCTTCACGTGCCGATTAGCTCTGCAGGCAGATGACAACAATATCTTCATTAAAACTCATTGATAAACAAAAGTACTAAAAGGTGAAGCACTGTCAGAAATGTTTTGCAGCTCCACTACCTTCCGTGTACGCTCCCAACTAAGCATAGGTCCTGTTGACTTCAAAACGCGTCTGCTACTTTTGTTGTTGGCCATGTCGCTCAACTATTCTATTTGCTTCCATAACAAAGCAACATCAGGTCAAACCAACGGAGCCTGCAGATCAACTGATAGTTTCCTTCATGCAGTTGGAGATGCAGATTATAGGCCTACTCTTTCTGGTTTGATTTCATGCAATAAAAAAAGATTCACGGACGCGGAGATGACAGCATTATCCGGGAAAGCAATCTGCAGTGCGACGTAAATGCCTATCGACGTACGAAGCGAACAGTTTTAACTTCTGTGAGTTTGGCTGTAGCACAAATCCACTCTATTCTCCACAGATAAGGTCACCACGGTAGAAAACATGCTGCTTAGGCGTTGAGTCACGCAAGCGAAGCCAAACCAGATTCAACGTCAAATTGGTTGCGCCTTGCTCTCTAGCGCCCGATTGGTTGCGTAAAAAGTGCTTGAGGTATTATTGCAAAATGGGCTTTATATATTCAAGGGGTGACTCCTGCGTAATTTCGTATCCTTCGTTAAGTAAACGAGTTTCTGCTCCTACTACTTCAAAAAGGGATACAACATAAAACATTGTTGGCCAAAACATTTCTCTTAACAATCGATTTTTGCAGGTCGTTTCGACCTTTTACCCATAATAAATGTCATCTCTTCAGCCTAAACACACGTATCTTCGTGATTTCGCTAATCATGCCATTCATCGATCGCATGCGTTTTCAGAAGAAATTTAATCTACCGTAACAAGCTACTGTTTCCACTGATCACGCAGATGTGCTTGCATTGCAACGAACGCATTACGGCGCAATTTGACAACGTGGTTGAAATTGTTCGTCCTTCCAATACCTGTCTTGATTCGATCTGCTAACTTTGCGCTCTTCCCTGTGCATTACCACATTTTTAGCGATTAATTGAAATAGCGGTTCCATAGCACCACTGGAGACGGTGGACATAGTTGAATCAATCAAACAGCCTTGTTCACAAATCAGCTACTAGCGAACTGTTGCTAATTTAAAGCACAGTAAACCCGGTTCGATTTTATCCGGTATAGGCGACGATCCGGATTATCCGAAGATGGTTGTTTCCAGGGCCGCAACCAGGAACGGGCAAACCGGGCAATTTCCCCCCAAAAAATTTTTGCAAACATGATGCCATTCACGTACTTCACATGAAAAGTTATTTCTTGAGACTGCGTTACCTCTACGTGAACTTCTTCTCAAGACAACTTTGTCGCATACTTGCTGCGTCATATTGGATAAAACTATTAACCAGTCAATGCACCATGTTTCCGAAAACTCCCAACACAGAACAGGAGACAAGCTGTGAGACGCTAGTTATGAGGTGAAACCAGTCCCGTCGCCACGGGGGTTTGGTGAGCTTAACCCCCCCAAACAAAGTACCAAGCCCCCCAAAATTGAAATATGAAACGTTATAAAT
>JGI24021J15306_10000140_pt1 | contig 39647 bp, 23 predicted proteins | sample Ectturendosymbi1_FD_15306 | JGI IMG/M metagenome (IMG submission 15306)
AGAACTGCTGGGCGATGAGGTCATGAAAACCGCGTCGCATCGTAATTGCACTCTTCAAGTGACTAATAGAATTTAAACAGCTTCTACAGGGCAGGAAATGGCAGTTTGTTTTTACATGCAAAACCACTTTGTTGATTTCAGTCACGACCATTAACCAGTCTGTTTTCTGCAGTACAATAAAAACGAGTGTCAAATTGAGGATTCACAGTACTTCGTAAGTAGAAATCTACGAACAGTAGGTAGGCTACTGCAATTCGTCAAATTGCAGCTGTAACCTATTCCACAAACTTTCATGCTACTCCATGTGTTCGATTATGAACTGAGGAAATCATAGTCACATAACTGGGATACAAAGTTCAAAGTGTAGCCTATACCGAAGTCATCCACTTCCAATTTTAGGCTACGTATTTTGTACAAAGGTTGAATCACTCTACTATACCAAGGTGTAATGAAAACCTATTAAATCAGTATTGGGGTAATAGTCCTTCATCCCAATATCCGATGTCTTGTAACCTACCAAATAATCTTCCAGTTTGCTCAACCGATTCAATTTTGCTGATTGTTTCCCTAACTAGGTGTAGTTAGACTACAGGCAAGATTAATAAATAAATTTATCCGTCGCTTTTGCTACATATTAGCTTGAATAGGCTAATATGTTCCACGGTAGTGGTTTTAGCATCAAACAAGTACAGAAAAGGTTGCACAAGACTTATTACAAACCACCCAACCTCTTTTCCGCTCGAATCCCTAATCATCGGATTCCCAACCTACCTCTGCTAGTTGGATTCGCTGAATCGGGTATGGTTGAAAAAATGCGCGCTCGAGCTGCTCGGTGAGACACTCATGGTCGTGCTTGAGTGATTCATGGGATTCCCAATCCAAGGCGGATCCGATAATAGTGCAGTGTAAAGAGGGTAACTGACATTCAATGAAACATGAATTCAGTCATATTATAGAGTTTCTGTGTGATTTGTCATCTGGTTGCCAACCCTGATCGTATTTTTGTTTTACAAACACGAATAAATTTACTAGGTAATGAAGCAAGTTTTCTTTCTGAAAAGTACCGTAATAAAATGTGCATACCAGATTTTCTTGGCAATTCCTAAAATAGTGCCGCTATTGGGTGGGGCCAAGCCGCCCGGTGTGTACTTGCAGAAAGCTTGCTAAAATCGAAATCTTTTCCTCCAATTTTAGAAGACATGCAATCTTAGGAAAGGAAGATACTTGGTCTGTATATTCATTTGGTTACTGCACTAATTTTCAACTCTTACTCAGGGAGTTTACCGAAAGATGTCACAAGCAGTTCAAAACTTGAACAGGAATTTTACCCAGTTACCAATTGCAGCTTGCGAAATGTTCTCATATCAAGTGGAAAAATGTACGTGATACGAGGTGCTTGAGTCAGTATCAGTCTCTCAGCAGGATGTAATGTTCAAGTAAAATGTACCGGTTGTCAGTGACCGGTGCATTGAGCTAGTGTATGGTTCGATGCAAAGAACGTCTTGAAAGAAAATTTAAATTCATTTTTCCTAGCGTCGTTGTGCTTGCCATTGTACGTTGAGCAGGATGGTTCTTTCTTGGCAGTATCTTCGTAGATCGCGCAAGTTCCCAGCTTGGCGGTTTGATTGAAGTTGTATACAAAGCACATGTTGGCATTGTTCCAGGTATGAAAGTTTGCTTCTTCTGTCGATGATTCAATGTCACTGTGATCAAAGTTTGAAAACAAGCTTCACGATTTTACTGTACAATCAAATTGAAAAATGTTTTTCCAAAACACCTACATACTTAAACGTCTTACTCTGCGAGTGCTAATGACCGAACATCCATGAACCTGGTTGTGATTCGAATTAATCGTAAGCAAGACCACTTTTATTTAAATTGTGAGACTTTTAAAACACATCCATTGCGTTTTGATAAGGTGCACCGTTTATTGCTTTCAGGGAATTCATTTCGTGGAGTTCTTCGTGGCGATTGCCTCAAAACAGTTGTGCAACTGCAACTTCGTTGCTTAAATTCACTGCGCTTCAGTTTCCTATTACTTAACTCATCACAACATAGTGCATGGGATGTTGACATTTCATGTACGTATTGAAAGAAACTGTCACAAACTATAACTTATATACTTTGGTTATCCCAGGTGCTATCTATAGTTTAAAACTTCCAAGACACCGATTAAAAGCAATAAAAACTGATGTCGTGAAACGCAGTAACTTAGCGACTAGGTGACTAGCTTAGACTTAGAACGTTTTCATCCCTAAGTCCTAACTCCGAAGTACCATTGATTTATCGACGGTAACCTTTCAGCCGCGTTTACGAACTTGACATTCGTCAGCTGATCATTCGCATAATCTACCTACGCAGTACAAAACTTTTTAGTACATTGGATTCACCTACCGTACACTATTCCATTCTTGTACATCCTCCTTTCCATTGACTTTGATGTCACTAAAGTCACCAGATTTCTCGAGCAAGTAGCAACACAGACGTTTGATTCTCGGTGTGGCGCGTCTACGTCTTTTTGAGCTGTTGCTGTTGTTCGAGCACTTTTTGATCCAAAAACCTGACCGTTGACATACAGATGTCCATGGACACTCTGCTACGTTGAGACAAGTAGAGGATTGTTTCGCACTGCGCAAATACACGTAAAAGCGAACGTTTCAGCGATTGAACAATTTTGACAATGTTACGCGAAACAGCAATTATCGTATTTCTGGAAACAATCAGTTTATATTACACTATTTGTTTTTCGCGAATTTTATGTGTAAAGCTTGCATTTCACCCCCTTGTGATGATTTTTTAGTCTATGCTGACAGTGACCCTCATATTTTGTTGGACTACGATCAATCAACACCTAGCGTTGTTCCTGCATCTTCAACATCACGTTCAGTCGAAACGTTTTCACAGACTGTCGTTTTTGAAAAAATTTGCTTTATGAAAAATATTTCCAGTAATTACCGCAACCAATGCAGAAAATATAGATCTAAAAATTTTCTATTAGTGTAGGTGCGGGGAACGTCGTCCGCACTGTTTTTGCAAAGCGAATGACATTCCTCTGCTTTATCGTGCTGCGTGAAAATGTTGGCGCCTTTGAGGCAGGCCCGTCGCCAAGAATTAGCAGCAGGAGGGGCCAAAAACCAGAAAGGTGGGCCACATTTTCAAAATACTGTATTGGGTGTATGCAGCAACCAGGGGGCCAAACGTGAAATGGGGGGGCCGGGCACCACTGCTCCCCCCGCTGGTGACGGCCTTGCTTTGAGGTCACTTTGTGTGAAAACTCAACAGTAAAAATCCCTACTATTTTAGGTGTAGCAAGTCTCATCTTATTTTCTACTGAACATTCTCCCACTTTTCTTTGTCACTACAACTTATCCTAAAAGTTGCAAGTGCCCTCTTGAGCGTCAAGACCCAAGGCAGACCAGAGATGTGCAATACCATGATCCGGTTTTAAGATTTTTCCTGAATGCAAAATCCGCTAGCCTGCGCTATTGCGCGAGAAGCTACGAATTGCTTGTAGTGTATTATTACGTTGTACATATTAAGACTAAGGCGATCAGCCGAGTGATCGAATATAACATGGTCGAATGGGTAAATAAGCTTAGGTGACTCTAAGTTGCTGGTAAAATTTATGCTGCTTATTTATTGGCAGCGTATTTGTAGCTTATTCTGCGGGTGTAATGTACATCATACCGAAAAGTTAATGGAGTTTTAACCTTTGTATTTTTCACCACGTCGTCCCTTTGTGTGCATGCTATCTCTGAAAGTCACAGAGCTGAAAATTCCTCGTGACGTTGGAATGCAACAAAGTCTGTGTTCTCAGTGATAAGTAGAACTTCGTTGCTTTCACCATGCAAGTGACTGCGACGAGTTCTAGTTTGAGTAGATAAATAACGCTCAGGGTTTTAAGTTAAGATCCCAAGTATAGTAGATTCCACTCCAGACCAGCTCATGTCATGAGTTCCACTGCCGAGGAAAACCCACAGATTATCTTATATGCTTGCAATTGAAGTGCACGAGGTTAATAACTGTTGTAAATGTGCAAGACTTTAGTTGAGCTCCGATGTCAGTTTTGAAATCTCCCCCTTGAACAGCGTGAAAATTCTGCTAAAAAGACTTTGTTGGGAAACGGTTTTGAGGTTGCTCTTTCATGAGGTATTTGATAAACTTGCAATCTGAGTGGTCAGTTGTCCACCTGGTTTTTCTAGCAGCTCAGGTGGTCTTTCTCTTCGTAGTCACAGACCTCAAAGTAATTCTCGTTATATCATCAACAAAGGAGCACGTCAAGAAATTACTGATTCGATGCCAAGGTAGATCTCGGTGTGATTTAAGTTTTGATGAAATGCGTAGTAGGATAGTTATAGTTGAGAATGTATGGCAACTTGTTAAAACAAACACACACAGTAGTTCTTAACAGGGTCCCCAGTGAAAAATCTGGGGTCCCCAGACGGAATGCCAAAGTGCTTTCTGAATACCAAAGCCAACAACTTATCCTCCTTATCGCAACAGCATTTGCTCTTGCACCAGCATGTACTCCCTTTGTAGATTGCGCAGACGAGGTGTCCCCTAGCATAGCCGCAACCAGCTTATATTTTCGAGGGGTCAAAATGATTGCATCATGATGTTGTACCTAACAACTGTAAACATGTTTTTGAAAATTTCACAGGAGGCAATTGCCCGGTTGCCCTCCTGGTTTTGGGCCCTGCCCCGAGCCAATATCATGAAAAATAGAGTCTCCGGCGTTGTAAAGGTTAAACCACTTCTGTAGAACATGCGCGCTGCCTATTGCTTAGTCTTGTGGAAAAGGGGACTAGGACTTGCATTTGAATGATGCCCCAAGCCCGGTAGCACCGCGCCTGTAATTTTAAGTAACCTTCGATGTCAAACGTTTTTGATTTCAAAACACAGAACAAACGCATGATGCTCAAACCGAATGCTGTCGAGGAAGTTGGTACCCTCGATTTATGATGGCAGAAATATCTTACTTTATGAGGTGTTTGAGCAATTCCTTCGGATCTCTGCATTCGTTTGCCAAGTTCGTTTCAGATCCTGCTTTTTCTTGTATTTTCAACAGCGATGCATTCTGTAACCTTGGTGAAACAATTGAGCAAAGAATAAGTGAGGTCACTATGAATTACGGCCAGGGGCAGGCAGAGGGGGGCGAACGGGGTGACGGGCCCGGGCATCCAAGGCAGTGGCATCGAAAGAGGGAAATTACAAAAAATTTATTCTAATTATTAAAATTATATTTTGATGAGAGTTCTAACGGAGCATAACCTTGTAAGGCGTTTTTACAGAGAACTTCTGGACAACAAGGTAACAGAGGTCTTTAAACATCAAATATTACTTGTTTGCAGGCATGGATTGATGATACTGGTTTCTATAAAAGTTGGCAGAAGGTTAGCAAATCTTCTACCAATCGAAATCTTCTGGACTAAATTTCCTACCAATCAAGATTCTGTCTTTCCACAAAGCTAACTATACTAACTTTTTCCAGGTCTTCTTTGAGGCAAGTGCATTTACAGTAAATTGGTCTGCAGACTCGCACATCTCTTGAGGTACATCTTTAACTTCTACAAGAGCTGTATTGCCTGAACTCTTCCAATTATTCAATATATTTTCGTTGCAATAAGCGAGCCTTGCTGTAATGAAGGAAAAACAAAAGAAGTAAACAAACCACATTGCAGGTATAACGGTTTTTTCTGCTGCAGAAGGTTAAATGCAGTCGGTCTGGTTAGCTGATTATATTATCCTTACTAATTCACAGTTGTCTGCTTTCAAATCACAGTATGACGTAACAATGGAATTTTTTTCAATGCAAGTTGTAGCTGTGACATTGTTTATCTTGAACTGCAACACATTTTCACTTTTTTTCAAAAAACTGAAAAAGAAATGATTTTGACCGCAGTCCAGGGAAAAACTAAAAAAGTTGATCTGTTTCTTAGAAAGAAGTTGTATATGGTATTCGTATTGATCAGCAAAGCATCTATGGCATGTTACTTTTAATTATAATTTTTTTAAACATGTTTTTTCACGTAGTTTTTTGATGCTCACAATGGGCAGAAGAGACGGGGAGAATGTGGCGAACGATGATGTAGTAATTACAGTGTGTGACAAAAAATGACCCCCATTTGTTTGCTTGCCACTTTTGAAACTATACCGGGACACCCAGTTTTCGCTATAAACACGATATCCCTGCATGTGCACTTGCTTTGTGGATGCCACATTGTTAAAGTAGATCATAGCCACAGCAGGCATTTTGCGACTTGCTTGCCCGTCAAATTTGATTCAAGTATTAGAAACAGCATGTATTTAAAATACTTAAACACAGGTCAGCAACCAGCTGAATTTTTCTGAAGGGGGCAAAACGATTGTAACTTGTTGTTTTACCTATCAATCAAAAAAGTTGTTGGCGCTTTCAAAATTCTTTTGGCAAACTGCCCTGTTTTCCTCTAGTTGCATGCTCCAACCGGACGAAAAGTTGACAGATACAACAAAAACGTTGAGCATGCAGTTCAGGTCGCACGTTTTCCAAATCAGATTTTCCGTCGAAAGTAAAGGGATCATTGACACAGAAGCTGCACACTAAGAATGAACGGCAAGAACGCCTGAAACCTATAATTCAGTTGATCGCAGGTTCTCTGCAGCACGCCAGCATAACGCATTCTGAAAATCTGCAGTCGAAGTAAATGAAACACAAACGTGACCTTCCCATAAACCCTGTAATTTTTTCCAAAACTACCTGCAATTCTGTACACCGTTATAGTGTTTTAGAGGGATTAGAAATTATGTTTTTAGTGTTAAAATTTTTCTGAAACCCGCCTAAGTTGACTAATTCCCAGCATTTATTCTGCTTAGCTGCGCAATGATCAAAGTTTTATCACCAAGTTATCATCCTTAAAGTCTGACAATCTGTTGCTTCATTCCAGCTTTAAAAAATTCACAAGCAAGACAGTTCAAACTGTTTAGTCTGACAATCTATTGCTTCATTCCAGCTTTAAAAAATTCACAAGCAAGACAGTTCAAACTGTTTAGTTTTGACAACTATAGTGCTCAACGATGGAATCAAATCGCAAGACAATGGCAAGGCGAGAAACATTTTGTGTTCTATTCGACAAAGTTTAACATTATTGAAAAATCGCAGCACACAATGCTTCATAATATCTTTTGTTAACTGCTAACTCGTAAACGGCGATGATTTTTGCAAAACAGTAGTCTTTAACGATGTTTGAATATTTCCAAAGCAGGCTGCCTGCTGGCAATGCTTTAATTATTCATTGTTAAAGCATGTAGCCCTTGCGCAGTACTACACAGCGCAATAAATGCCACTTTATCTCTTGTGTGGTAGATAAACTTTTTTCCATATAGAACTTGGCAATCGGAGCAAGAAATAGGCTTACATGAGTGAAGCATTTGCTTCCATTACTCCGTACGATGCTATTTACATTGCATAATCATTTTGCTCTCAAGGAACAAGTAGTTGCTTGTATCACAGCAAACGTTTTACCTAATTTCTATGAATCAAAATTGCAATTTATCCATGTCCAGCTGCAGTGTCATTAATAAAACTTTAGCGAAACAATTGCAAAGACAAAAACCTCATAGAAATTAGAAAATTTTACTCGTGGCAGGGCCGCAACCAGTTGATTTTTTGGGGGGACAAAGTGATTTCAACTTGTTTCACTTAACAGCTAAAAAGTGTTTGGCGTTTTCATAATGTTTTTTTTGGGGGGGGGCAATTGCCCGGTTGCGGGCCTTACTTGTGCTGAAAGAAAACAGATTGCTTGAACGTCAGGAATGTTTTGTCTCTTGCTTTGGTTTGTAAAGTTATACAAGCTTCAGAAGGTTTCACAAACATATTGATTGTGGGGAGATTATAAGGTTTTCATTCCGTTTTAACGATATGGCTGTTCTTGGCATATGAGGTATACTTACCTCAATTTTGAAAATACACCATGCTTAACCGTGCTCTACCTCCAACACGTTAGTGCATATTGCGCAACTGAGCATGGTGATGAACCTGTTGGCGAGGTTAGAATGGGGTTTTGTGGTTATATAAAAGAAACGCGACAGACTTCAGCAGCTCTGAAGGTCAAAGGCGAAAACCTCGCTCACTCTAAGTATCTCGCTGATGAATTGTACGTGGTTGAGATTTCAAAAGCACCGCGAATTACAGGATGTGATCAGGGTAAAAAAAATTTGTAATATAGGATGGTATGTACCGACATTAATCTTCCAGGTAATCTAAAAAAGTCTAAACAATTCAGTGTTTACGATTATTTTATTGATGCGATCACACAAGGCAACAAGGTCGAGCCTCGTACGTCGTTAAAAAGTTCGAGAGGCAATAAAAACATTTGAAGGATGTTTGAAGCAAAAGCAAACGACCGCTTGATCAACGGCAATGAAATGCGACTGAGCAAGTCTAACAAGTCCTCAAACTTTCGTATTGAAGCCTTAAAGCGACAGGAAAAAAAAGAAAGGAAAATAGGTATAAAAATGCGTTTGACACGATCATACAAGAGCAACACACGTTTGCATAACACATAGCTTTGAAAATACTGGCATAAATAAAAAAAAACTTCAAAATCAGGTGCACCATGCCAGTGCTACCTCAGTTTTCGTACACCTGAACATCCATGTCGGAAAGTTACGGTTCTGGTGCAGTGTAGAAGCAATGAGATGTTAGCATCGCTTCTGTTTCCATTGGGAGAAATATGCAATGCTGATATCATTTTGATGTCATCAGACATCATATATTCATCACAGAAACAAAGATCAGCACCAACGATTTGGGATCAAATCATCTGCAAAGTCTGATGCTCCTAATTTGTTTTATCAGCATTTCGCTTCTCAGAAGCGTGGTACCACGCATGGCTTTCAACCAAAACATCTGTGTTATACAGTTACACTGACGTTGTTTGCATCATAAATCCCCTCTGCACTCCAGCAGTGCCCAGCGTAGGATTCAAAGCTGTGACCTTGGCAAGCGAAATCCCAGTTCGTGATACTGTAGTCATGTGATCACGTACCGCATCTGTTAGGGGAAACACCGCGTTAACAGGCGATGAGCGCTTCTTACTGCATTTACTTGTATCAATTTTTATCGTGTTGCAATCCAGGAAGGAAGGGAGATCCACGGGATTGCTAGGTACCGCTATTGAGTCGACCACATTCTCGTCATGTACAACTGTCCTGCACGCAGGACATTCTGCAGGAACTGAAGCCGAGGTCTCGTCAGTCTCGTTAGGTAATGGCGATGGACCATCAGGCACTTCAAACTCTTCCTCAACAGGGGCATTCGAGATGCTGTACTCAGGGGGCGAAGCTGCTGCGTTGACTTCCATGTTGCTCTGATTCGACGTTGCTGTTTCCCCAACGGTTTCCACTTGACGAGTGGCTTCATTGGCGCCGTCGTGCAAGTAACCCACGTTGATTACGCCATTCATTACCTGCGATCGATGAAAAAACGACGTTTAATCTCCGTCCGNGGCGTTTTTGTTCGCGCCATCAAAAGTTCCTGCAAACCTATAGAGCACTAAATGATAGCAGCTTGCTGTAAGTAAATGCCACCAGGATATTTATCGACCACTGTCTTACTTATTGCATCCGACTAATTTCGGAGTTAAGCAGTTTTGTTAATTACTTGTCTAATGTCTTTATTTTTTCCGTAGACCTGAAGCAAATTTTTAAGGAAATCAACAGAAAATACGCTGTCAGAAATAACACTATGGTGATCATGTTGTACAGTAGAGTAAGATTTTCTACGGTATATCCTTAGGTTGAGGTTCTGGCCAGCTAAGGTAGCAGCGGTATACAAGGACGGTTCCTAATAAAGTATGGGGTATAACTTGTTCGTAGACTCGAAAACTTAGCAATTTATACAAAAACTTGAAGAGGAAAGTTTTAAAGCTCATTCAGTGATCGCAACCCCTCTTGAAAAGTTTCGTCAGCTTTAACAATTTTGATTGATGATGTGGCTGACAGATGTTTTAACTGCAGGTTTGCGAAAGTTGATAAGTTTGGAAAGCAGAGAATTTATTAAAACATTTTTGCACATGCAGTAATTTAGTTTGCTAATGTGTGAGAGTTTTTTGGTACCAGTGGCAGCTTCTTTCGCAAAAACCTCACCAAGTAATACGCTGGGGGTGCTTCCCCGCTTTCGATGTGCGCCAGAACATCGTTGTAAGTTGGTGGATTGTCCGTATTGTGACTGCTAAGGGTGTTGACATATCGACCGCTAGAAATCGGTATCCGTCTGGCGCTATTGTTTGACTGCTGATGAACTGTCAAATCCGATTCTCTCAACGAGTTGCGCTTCTCCATCAACTTCACAAGGAGCCTGCAGGCGAAATGGGAAAAATGAATAAGGACAGATTCGGGAAACTGCCCGGGCGAGGCACATATGTTTTGAGCAGAAAACAGACGCGGCAAAAGTAATTCGGCCTAAAAATCAAATCAAGGCATCGCGTTTCCATCGATCTGATTTTTGTTCCCTTTTTCCTTTCACACCCACATGCTGAAAAGTCTGCGTAATATGAACTCAAAATAGGCCATTTCGAACTTGCTGAAACAAATTTTCTCCCAATCAGTTGCGCAGATTGGTAGGCGGTTCATTTAATTATGCAATGGTTTCACTTAAAAGAATCAAGCGGTTGCGAAAGTAGTTTTGAGATGTAGGGAGCTCAAAACCCATCAGTTCAACTGTTCATTCATGCTGTGCCGGAAAGAAGCTCAAAAACCTTGCAGATTTTTAAAAAACACAAAATGTTTTAATCGCTAATTCACGTTATTGTTCTACACGCAAAATATCTTCTCCAAGCGGAGCTTCAACTTGCTGCCTTCTCTCGTCCCATACGAAAATTGCGACATGTGCGCGTGTGTTGTTGCAGCACGATTTTTGCGTCATACTGGCGATATCAAAGAATTGAGAAATACCTGACGTGAACAGAAATGCTCTTGAGCTATCAACAGGCATGAGCAGGGTTTTAGTCGATCAGCTTACTGGACATTTTGCATGCGAACCAGTCCTCGTGATTTGTTGTTACAAAACTAGTTTGCATGGATCCGTTTCGGCAGCACTAAAGCTCTTTGAGCCTGTGTAGATCGATGTGTCATAGGAGCGCTAACTTAATTCGCGCTAATTTGTACGTTACAGCACTTATATGCTGCGAAGCGGCTCGCTGGAAAATGAAGTGTGTCAAAAAACACGAGAAAGGAGCAGAGAGCGTTGCTGGCCTGTTTAGCTATGTCTTGTTTGTCCTGTCCCAAACACATAATTCTCTTTTTGTTCAAAATGTCAAAACGTTGCTCAGAAAATAAACTTGCTCCATTTCAAAAGAAAAGAAAACTTCTGAGTTACTTGTAACTTTGGAATGTGATTGACATTAAAAAATGTGTTGGGAAGAGCAATGCTGATTAAATTTTTGCTCAACGATGAAGTAACAACTGATTTTTTTGCAACTTTCTTAATGGAAGTTTTGTCTAAATAAGTAGTTTTTCCAAAGACTTTTTCTGCACGTGCGATGTAAAATTTAACTTTTTTGTAAAAGCATCCACGATAGAAAGCCCTGCTACTCCAAAAGCACAATGACTGCTTTGTATAACAGTTCCAGATGGCACTTACCGATACAAGATCAAAGACAAAGCCAAGATGATAAACACTCCAAGAACTATCAGGATGGGAAGGAGGATGCGGAATGTAGATTCAGCAGCCAGGTTATTTCTCCCAACTCTCAAGTTGTCTTCATTGACAGGCTGCGGTGGCATGTCGGCGACAACTGCCTCAGTTGCAGTTTGCACGGCAAAGCCGTTACGCTCACGCAATCGCAGAAGTATGCATTGAACGTTACGGCACGGATCCATACGCCCGGTTTTACAAAGAACGGTTATCAAGAAGCAATTAATAACTCTTTTGCGTCAAATCTCTGCAACTTTCAGTTACAATTCTTAAGATTGGACCTGAAAAGAGAAAACTTTGAATAAAACATTTGAAAAATGTGGTCCCAACCCTTTGAATGGAACTTGAACCTTTCTTGTAGCCTGTTACTTGATTTGAAATATCTGATATTAAGATTTTCCACTGAATCCTGGTTATTAGTGAGTCTCCAAACCATACCATACCATTACGAAATACAATATTGGCAAAACGAGGATTTGCAATAACATTTGAAATGCTGGTTGCACCGCTGTCCTTGAAACAGCAAAATGGGAATTGTGTGGAATTTCATCCACACTGAGATCTAAAGAAAAATACTTCTTTAGTGTTTTAATTTTTGTACCACACTGCGTACAGCCACAAAACGTTTCAGGATAAAAAGGCAAATTCCCATTCTTGGCAGCTAAAGTTTTTATGAACTGAAAAAAACTGGTATCGTTGTTGTTTCACGTGCTGTTGGATTCTAGATCCAGTTTCATAATTCATGTTACACCGACAACAATTCGTTGATCCTGCGAGACGTTTGTCAAAGTTTGTCGTCCATATTTTCTATGCTTTTGCGTCTGCTTTTCGTTTCTCAACGACTTCAGCTGAAACTGCTTTTCTTATCTTAACCAGCGCACTGCGCCGACCAAACAGAACCCCACATTGAGGCAAACGTCGAACCCTGCCTCCTTTGCTGAACAGAAAACGCCGAAATGCAACAGAACCCTTGTTGGGCAGTTTCACAAATGTCGTGAAAACGAGGCAAGCGCTGCACAACGAAAGGTTCTCGGTCGAGTCCCTGGCGACGAAAACAAGATCTGGTCCCCGCAACATTCAAGCATCTTGCTTCTTAGAGGGACTCACAACAAATTATCTAGTTCAAAACATCACTACGCAATTGGCACAAGCGGTCCTGTGCGAAAAGCAGGTGGTCGGCTCGTTGCAATAACATTACCGAGAAGATAACAATTAAGGTAATTTAACCGTCAGCCAGGAACGTTCAACCACGACATAGTCCTTACGTGTGCCATGTTTCTGCTGCCAGTCACACTGGAAGGTGATTTTCAAGTACTCTACGCGCAGCTTAAATTTGGCAAATCGAAACGTAATCAGAAAACTGGGTCAGAATGTCTTGCTGCTTCTCGCACCTGGTGGTTTGTGACGTCGTCTTTTGCGATATCTGAAGCTGCCGGGAAACAGGAGTACTTTAATTACGTTGTTGTTTGTCGGCAAAACGAAAATGTATTTGGATCAGCTGTTTTCGTCTCTTGCACTAAATCAGTCTAATTATTGTAGAAGACAGTTTTGTTCATTCGCTAAGGAGAAGGACCAAAAACAAAACAAACTAGCGATGGCTAACTTATATTTGATAACCATAAAAGGAAGAAATACGTCGTTAGTTCCGTGAACACAAATTGACATGTGCATGCAAATAATTTTATTTTTTTGATATTACGACGTACATTAGAGTCTTTACTGAGTGGGATTTCCAGGCTCGATCTAGTCTAGCCGGATTTTCAGTATCTTGAGTTAACAGGGAGTGCGCTTCCACACGTCTGTTTGGCCGACTTTCTGCTATGTATCCTTATACACAGTAGACAAAGAACTTATATTTAATGGAAGGCCGCCATAACATGTAATTAATCACATGTTCACGGCCGCATAAGTTTTTATGGAAGGCCGCATGTGGCCGCACGATCGCAGGTTGTGCACACCTGAACTAAGATGAAGGTCAATAACGAATTCCGTTTCACGTCAAAGCAGATTATCCGAACTACATTTCATGGGGTTACTTTGCATGACTAACTGAATTTTGCACAAGAGATTGTCTTCAATTCACGTGGAATCTTAATCGGCTGTTGTTACGGCGAGGATCCCCACTCCCCAGGTTTCTATTCTTGTCAAATATTGGTCCGAGACTGGCGGATCTTTCTCTTAATCCAAAAGCGTTTGTCGTGAAACATTTCTAAATGCTCCAGTAGACATAGTTTAAAAAGAAATTTGAAATGATAGTTTGGCTTCAATCTTGCTTTCATCTCAACTTGTAGTTATGGCCTTTTTATGATTTTATATCCAAGGGTTGCTTTTATGTGCTAAATTTGCAAAATCACAAAGGTACATTATTGTTGTTTTTTTTCAAAAGACTGTTCTTCATAAAATTCAGGTAGCTGGTGGAATGAAACCACAAGTCTGTGGAAAAAATGCGCTTTATCATTTTTTAGTTTATTCTGAGAAGCACTTTCATTTGGTTGTTTCTGTCAGATAAGTTCTTCACTCAAGCGAAACTCTGCTGAAACTGCTCTTTCCTAATAACTGACGTTACACGCACAAGACAAAATACCTTTTCGTATGAAAATGCCCTTGTCACGTTTGGTACCTAAAGTTTTCTAACGAAATGTCCGGCAACGCTTAATTCGCAAATTTTCCTCTTGCCTTGTTTAAACTTTGCATCTGAACAACCACTGATTGCTGCAAGGATGCTCCAGATTTCAGTAAACCCAAGTAAATTCAACTAAATGCTGCTGACTCATTCTGGATGCATCTTTAATTTTGTTCTTAAGTGCATAACCATGAGCCCACTGCACACAAAGTCCAAAACAGCGCGCAATAAATTAGTTAGACCAACATCTGCAATGACTTCGGTGTTTTTAAGATCACTCTCTTTGCGTCGAAGCACAACAGAAAAGCCATTTGCTATGTAAACATGAGATCCTAGCAGAGTAACTACAACCACACGCCAAGCAGCCAGGATCCGGTGCCTCCCTGAGCATTAGGCACAGTGCGAGTGAGGTTGAACTGAGCAGTACGCAGTTACAAATAAGCAAGAGCACCAATGGTTCGTTTTCAAAATTATCGTTGATTTAATAAAGCTAAACATTTTCTTCACTTTTGCAATTGAAGATGCTCGAGCATTTATACTTGTGTTAGACATAGTGGCACGACGAAATGTGCTCTTGCGGACAAACGAAAATCCAGTAGAGATTAATAAGTGCGACCGAGGCAACATATGTTAACTTCTAAGAGAAAATATCCAGACGCCATATGTGGCTTCTGACTTAAAGCCACTCCATGCCCGACACTATCGCTGTTTCGACATGTGCGAAAACCGCCAGAGGCGTGGTTGCAACTGATAACAGCATTTGCCTTTTCCAACGCAAATGGTCTCCGCAAAAAGGATGCTAATCATGTTGGCTTTGCCGGTTTTCAGGCTGCACGTTGTCGGCAGCCTTGCGAGTTGTTTTTCTGGCGGACGTTTTTCTTTGTTTTATTCTCTTGGGCTTTACGTTGGTCGATCTGACTCCAACGCCGGTGAGGCCCGGACCGGGTTTTAAAATAACAAGGCCATCTGCTGCGAATGAGGTGCTTGGTGCAAGCAGAAAGGCAATCAACCGATTCAACATGGCGACAAACTTCGGCGGAAATCAGACCAACACGCAACAAGCCACACTTGTGGTTGACGGTGAATCTGCAATTCTACACACTGGCAGCGAGCTTCGCACTTTTATTAAAGCCGCTTTGCTAGCATAGACAAGCGCTCACTCGCTCGCACCTATTTCAAACATCTTCGTGTTTTCCTTTCGTTTTCCAGTTCTCGTTACAAAGAGTCTCGCCGAGCCTGCCGTTACTCGAACGAACTCAACGATCAAGAGAGTCAAAAACTACACACCGATCCAGCAAAACTCTTCGAATATAATAAGCAATACAAACGTGCATGTTTTCGGGTTGTTTCCTGTTTTCGCTTGTGTTTGACATTTAGTTGATTTACGATCCTATTTTTATTCAAGTGATATGCGGGGACCTTGGCGTCTGCCTTGAATGCTGCGGCAGCCACTCGTTTTCGCCAACTTATCGTTTGCATCAAATTTCTTTTCAATAACAAGCCCAGTTGTATACCCATCACCGCCATGCGAAGTAACAACCATGAGACAAGCAGCAAGCTGCTTCGGTTTTTCATCTCCACGCAGCTGATCACACTGCGTCTCGATTAAGCACTGACAGCACTGTGGATATGAAGCCGTGCACCACACTGAGAAACACTAAAGACTGATTTTGTCGATGAGTTGCAAATATGTTTTTCTTCAGTGGTGTACCTATAACTTTCTTCCCTTAAGTTAGTGGTTGTTTTGTTTCATCCCTTGAGGTCACGTGACTATTACACCACCAGCATTTACTACAGTAGTGGCAAAACTAGCTTGGGGCGCTGCAAGCGTTCTTGTATCATTACACGGCAAGTCGTTTGTCTGAAAGTTGTAAACGTGGCCAGATTAGAGTCGCAATACCTCTACAAGTTTAAATATAAGTCAGCAAAGCTAGCGTGAAAACTGTAATGTTTAACAGTTTGAAAGTAGCGGGAAACTTGTGAAAAAAGGTTATTCAATCGTGATTGCAACTTTTCGACTGCCGAAAGCTTTCCGTGGTGCTTTTGCAGACGTAACAATTGGCCGTTATTTATTACAGCTTTCAACAGCAATAGTTTTAAAGTGCAGGGGAATAATGGTATGTAGAATGTCTGAAACATGAGCCACATGGTTGTGAAGTAATACAAACAATAATGAAGAACTGAACGTCCGAGGGAGTGAAGTGGTTTGAGCTAATCAGCAAAATCTAACTTGTTTTTTCTGAATATTATGTAAAGCTTTGTTTCTTTTTTGGAAAAAACAGTTTTTTTTGTACGAAATTTTAAGACGAGAATTTTATCATTAATTCTGACTTAAATCTTTACGTTCAGAATCAACGCTTTTTGAATTTTATTCGTTACGTCAACATTTTTGCTTAGTCAGTCTAGTGCATGGAATTGCTGTGCTCCGTAAAAGCGAACTTTTCATATCAGCCCTGAGACAAATTTCATATTTGTTGCCGTAACCTCGGCAGATTTTGCGCTAATGGCACCAGAGAAAATTATGAAAGTAAGACACGGTGCTTCCTAGTGCAGCATTGCTAATCTTGCAAAATTGCACGGTAAGCGTTTTGGAAAGCTTTCATCAAAACACAATTGTTGACACTAGCAATTTTTCGTTCCTCACCGCCTTGCACCAAAGTGCACTCACAACGGCCAACGAAAAGAGAAACGTCCCCGGGGCGCTTTAAGCAGCAATTGCACCACTGGCAAGCCGTGACAAGCCTGCTGAGCTCAATTTTCAAGCTCAGCAATTGTCGAACTATAGCTATAATGATTATAGTTAAGTTGCAATAAGGAAAAAGGCGGTATTGCCGAAACAAGTTTGAATGTTGCCTGTACGAACCCGCCCTTGCTAGAAAAGGTGAAAACCCGGACGCATCAACATACTGCGTTTTTCCTTCATCCCTTACACATTTGAAAGACTGCTAGCTTTTCATTGATGACAGGAGAATTCTCAAGCGATCACGAAAATGTCACAAGGTCCTTGTTTTTATATATGTGAAACAGCATATGATTCATTAAAGGTTTTTTTTCCATAGCTTCATACTTGCATTCTGAAACGGACGGCGCGTTCTGCTTTTATCAGATGCAGGGGATCAGTGAATATACGAACAAACAAAAATTTTTTAGTCATGGGAAATTTGTGAATAAGCCAGATGTCCCCTCACTCTACGGCTTGATGAAAATCTGTTAACAAAATTTCCAAATACATGATTAAAATGGAGCGGTATATCATGAAACTAAGTTTTGCACGACTGAAACGCGCATTTCTGGAAAAGCAAAAATACTTCTTCTGACAATATCGAAGTTATTCATCGAGTTTTGATCAAAATGTCGACAAGCTGAAAGCCATGAACTTTTATTCAACACAATTTTCTCTTATTATTGTCAGACAGTACTCGTTTTAGCCGGTATGCGCATTGCAAATATTATATATTTCCTTTGCTTAGAAAGCATCATCTCTCTTACTCAGGTGAATTGGAGTTCTGCGATGTTAAGCACCTGCAAGGTAGATATTTGTTTGAATTGTTCAGCAGACCAGATCCACGTTGGGATTATACCATTCGACTCGCCTATTGAACATTGGAAACTACAGACAAAAAAGGGTTTAGCAGATTGATGCAGCTGCTTTTTAGAATAAAATAAAAAATATCCAAAAATACATTTTTTGCACCTTGCTCCTCTTGACATTCTGCAGTAAAACTGGCCGGGGAAAACAAGATCACGGCCACCATCTACTCCTCTTGGAACAGCATGTTGTGCTAGCCTCTATGTTGAATACACTGTCACGCACAATAGACAAAACGCATTTCAAACACCAGTATGGAAGTGGAATGGAGCATTAGACGTTGTTGTTGAACTGCAGATACAACGATTCACTTGCTAAAAACCTCGTTTTCTCCTGTTTGCTTGCTCCGTTCCACGGCACTACGGCATTTGCAATCTAATGGCCAACAACAACGATCTTCTGGTCTATTTCAACAAAGCTAGGACTAGAAGAAATGGCTCAAGTTCCTTAACGCTAACGTAACCAAACAGTTTTGCGCTTGTTGGAAGTTGTGTTACTAACTTCAGTGTGATGCGTAGGCTCATGCTGCTCACTGTTTCATCACTCAACAGACAGAAAGGTCTCCTGCAGCGACACTTTTGTACACTGTCTGGACAACCTTAAAACGACTTTTTACCGCTGCGAGTTTTCTAACGCTTATCATTTATCATTTGCCCAGTAATCCAGCTGCAAGAGGTGTGATTCTCTGCCGGAATCATCAGTCAATAGTTTTTTTGTCACCAGCACAACGGACGACATTGTGCCGCGTTTTAAATCTGTCAGGGGTTTGAGAATCTCACCAACAACCGCAACGCTGTCCCCGTGAAGCTGTGACGCAACGGAACGAGTGTCCGTCGAGAACCATTACCGCATTTGTCTGATTCTGTACACAATTGGTCGGGCCCTTGAGCACCTGGCGCCTCTTTCGACATTATCATTCAAATAAGCGCCCTAGACCAATTTGAATCCGCAGAGTACGAGGCTCATCGATGCAACCTGAGTAGTCAGGCTGCAGACGCTCGCTGATCGTCGATTGAACTAGATCTCCGTCCAAGTGTACACACACTACCTTCGTAGCTGGGCTGGTCGGAGAGCGGTTGAATGCGCAACATGAAAGACTCTTTTTCTTCACATGACTTATCGAGGAGGTGCCATGTAAACATACGTCATCTGTGTAGTTCGGATTAGATGTTTGGTGATGACTGTGGAGAATTTTGTCTGCCTTCGGGCATTTTAACTCCTTCAATATTCGAATTTTCGTGCTTGGCCAAGGCGAAACAGTTTTTAATAATGAAGGCGTTGCCATACTTCGGGATAACTCACTTAAAGGTGCGAAAATATTTGCAGTGACCTCCGGGATATGATTACAAAAGTAGTCTTCAACACTGATTCGATCTTCAAGTAACTGCTGGAACTTTTAGACTTATCTCAGTGAGCCGTTTTTACTACGAATTTGTGAAATACAGATCTCGAAAAGCAGGCAAATTAAAACAATATAACTGTGCAGCTATAGCAGTCATAATGAAACTCGCTAACTATCATGCCTATTTTACAACCATACCCATTGTAAGAAAATTCTAAAACAGTGATCCTTAATAGGGGAGGATGCCTCCCCAGAGAGTGGCGTCAATAAATTTTCAGGGGGGACAGCCTTTCGCGCTATACATGGAATGTTTTTAACGGGAAAGTGTTCCGTCCAATTTACTTATTTGAAGTCAGTGGGGCTTGCAAGAAAGCACAATTGCTTAAGGGAGGCGTGGTAGAGAAAAGGTTAAGAACCACTGGTCTAAAACATGACGTGTAGATAACTTGCTTTAGGATAAATGATACTGAATTTTGTGCTTGCGTTAACAGTAGAAAACGCTTCTAGTGAGTAAAGCTCGTTTGTCTTATTTTTGTAACAATTAATCGTTTCATTAGTATCATCAAATTTCCATTGCTCAGTTCTCATCACCAATGCAAGCAAAGACACTTGCAGTGCAGCCCAGCCTGTTGAACACAGCACCAACATTTGAGATGGATCTCATTTGACATGACGAGATGGAGCGCTGCTAACCAAGGAAGGCAGAAGAGAGGGAATACATTTTATGGGAAATATGACACTAGTACACTCAGCAATGTCCTTTTAGAGTGCTTCGCGAGGTTCTCTAAATCTATTTTTGATCTTCCTTCAACGCCTTTTACTCCTTTTCACGAAACAAACATGTGTGAGTAACGAAACACACATTTTATATTGATGCTGCGCACAACACTTTATCCTAGCTAGGATCAATTTTAACCCTGGTTATCTGAAGTGCAACCAGAGGTCTAAAGACTGCAAAGCACCAAAACACCAGTATATTGCAAACCACTGACCACAAGCGAGTAACACTTCGACCAGGCGTCTTCAAAGAGTCAGAGCAACAAAACACACCTGGAAACCATATGTCGAAATGGGCGCAGGTCGAGTAACACATCAGGTTTCGTCGGGTCTTAAAAGACCCGAATTTTCTATTATGGGCATAAAGGGACATTTTGAAAAAAACTCTCATTGTTTTAATTGCTGATCGGCGAATGATTAGAAAAAAGTTTAATTGGGACAGGATTTAGAAAAGAAAACTCGCAGTTGCACTTAAAACTAATTGAGAGAAAAATATGACATGAAATGGTCTCGGATTTTAAAGAATTCAAAGTAATTGAAAGTTTTCTGCTTAAACTAAGAACCTCCAACGATTGTTCTAAATCCTTTGCAGTTTTAGCTTTAAATCTCCCAAAACTTTATCAACCAATCGCGTTACTCTGGGTTTCTCACCTATGCAACCGCTGTTATTTTTTTTTAATAACCCATTTTCCATTTAAAATCGCATAGCTCAAAACAAGTAGCGACATTTTCATCGTCTATACACTGGGATGGCACCCTTCACTGTGCGTCGAAGGTTTGAAGCTCATAATTCAACCGTTGACACTTCGCATCGGAAAATCAAACCAATTTCTTATTAGCTCAGCGTCGCACTCCAACTGCGCACGCGACAGCTCCTTCGTTATATTCCCCTTGACGTGACGCCCTGATTTTTGTTCAGTGAGATGCGCTGAAGAAGAATGCCGCTGCCTTGTACAGTGCTCTCAATACAGGTAGACAAGAATTGGCGGCTGAAATATCGTGGACGTCATTTGAAGTAGTTGTGTTCAGAAGACCAAGAGGTAGACACTTCATGATATTTTCACAGTTGTCTCCTATTGGACATATTCGAGATGTGTGGTTTCGAAATGAATCTGCAAAGTGAAACGAAAATATTTGAACATGACTTAAAGTTTGTAATTTCAAGTTTTTGCGGGATTAGTAATTTCACAAACTTTTACTTTTCTCGTCAACACAATTTGACAAACTCTCTCCTAGATACTGACTTTGTCAGATGGCTTTTGATTTAGTGACGACCAAAGAATTGGTGCGCTTATGAACTCTGAAAAACACACTTGCCTTCATGTTTATTTTTAAGGAACTCTGTTTTATATGTTGGAAAGGCGCTTACTTACGAAATTAAGAATTAATAGGACTTTTGGTGAAACCTGCACTGCAGGAAAAATGAAATTTGAAATCCAACAACTGTGATTTGAAGAATGCTGCAGAAGTGAAGGGTACCTGGTATAAGAAGAAACACTTGACTGCAGTTCTAATTCTTTCAACGTACGCTTCATTTGGATAATGAAGTACTGTATGTCAATTTGCTTATGGACGCTTATGACAGCGAACACAAAAATCGTATTATACGATTGTCACTGCAGCACTCAGATCAAGTTATGCTGATGCTTAGCTTTCAGTAATCAAACCGTTATTGCTGCTTTGCAGTTCCATGCCAATAGTAACTGTGCTGACAGTCAACATCTTGGTTTTCTGAGATATTTTAGGCTTGACTTTCGCTTCGGTTCTTCACTCGCTATTGCCACGTGCTTATTAATTTTTAGAAAGTGTCGTAACCTGACACTTGTACTGAGGAAACCCTCTTGAAACTTGGATATGCTTGATCTCGCAAGTAGTTAATCACCGCAAAGGCGGTGCGGTCGAATCAATATCACAGTTTATCTCACAGTATCCATTCACAGCATCCGTTTATCTCACAGTATCTGTTCGTGGTAAACTCTCTCCCAGCATGCACGTGTCTGCAGCTGTTGCCGTCGTCTAGCTCACAAAAGTTTAAGACCAGCATCATGCATTTTATCCGTTGGTTCAACGAAGCTGCTGCCAGTTGGAATCCAGGGAGGAACAGCTGCTTCTGCACGCTGCTTTGTAACTGTTGCAGTGCTAACAGATGATCGCCCGATGGTTCTGACCTATTTCGCGCAATGCTAAAAACAGCGTTCGGTCGTAAAACTCCTGGGTATTGAAAAGGGCATGTGCGAAGTCAAAAATACAGCTTTAACACCCTGATAAAAGCTTAAAAGGCTTTGCTTTATGCTATGGTCTACATGCGTCAAAAATACATTTAGTGTAGCTTTAAAATCTTCTGCCTTTACGCTGCAAAAATTGTATGAAGTATTATGTACTCGCCTGGTTACAAGGAGTGCATGCGACTAAACTGAATCCCTGTCCCACTCAAAAATAATTTTGCAAACCTCCTAAACATAACTTGCCGAATTTCATGTTGTTAGGGAAAATCGAAATCAGTGTAACAATGTCGTAATTACCTGAATGACAAGCTGAAACTTCCTTTCTTTGGTAGTTGCTTGAAGTGACTTAAACGGATTTCGAATAAGGGACCTGCTGTTCACAGACCTAAGGCAACACAACTAATGAACAGCATTACGCAACGAGCATTTTGTGGACAGAAGATGCAAAAGCTACGTGTATTAAAAACACTGATTTTGACCAATGATAACGTCTTCTACTATGCTTGTCTTTTTCATTTCCTGTGTGTATTCAGCGCTTTTTTCGCGAATTTCTACGCAATTTGGCATCTGACATCGTGATGAAGCAAAACTTAAATTCGATTTGTGACATTACAATGTCTTTTGTTAGGCAATGTTGGCGGTTACCTATACTGAAATATTGTGCATTTAAATGCTTAGTCAGGCATCTACAATGTTTCACCAAATTCTATGTTGTTAGCTTTTATTTACGTATATCTTAGCGGCAGAATCGCGGTCGGGTTGATACAATGGTTGGCTCCGAGTATAATATCCAGTGAAGCGGAAGAAGTATCTCTTGAAGTGTTTTTACACTGCTTTACGAATTGTCTGACTTTGCAAGGAAATGTATAACCGTTTTTTTTGAAACATTTCCAAAAAAGCTAACAATTCAATGTTCAGACTTTTAGAGTTTGTGACAGCAGTGAATTTCAACAAACGTTCCAGCTTAACACAGAGAAAAACATGTTTCCTTTATGTTTATTAGCGGCAATGAAACGTCATCAGTCAATCGCATCAAAACACGTGAGCATCGTTTCAGCGTTGCACGTCATCAGAGGGAATGCACTGAAGGCTCTGATGCAGCACTCCGCTTACTACGGTCGCTCGGGTTCAGCACCAGCCTGTCTGCAAATGAGCAGTTTCCAGGCTGAGCGTCATGGACGTTTGATCGCGGGACGACGTTCACTTCTCGAAAATTTTAAGGAAAGACAATTCAGACGACAGAAATAAAATACGGATTACAGTACGACATAGTGAACTCTTTCTAATCTTCAGCCATCAATTGTTTGATCCAAGGTCGCATTAGAGGCGCTGTAATTGTTGATCCAAAGCGATATCTGCAATTATAAAACACCTTATTTTAAATCCTTTTCGCATTGAATTACCTAGTTTTTTATGCGGCATTACTCCAATATAACAACTTTTTTTACAAAGCACAGCAAGCAGAGCCACAAATGCAAATCGCTTAAATCGTTCTTTAACTTTCCACAAACGACAAGAAATGAGCAACTGTTTTACCAAGTCAAAGTGGCAGATTGGAAGAGAATTTTGACCAACTGTATATACACCATATTTAGTGAAACTAACTGTTTATGGACAGAATGCAAGTATATAACATAATTCCTGATGCTCGTATTTTGCAAAACGGAGGCCTAAATTTTCGCGCTTCAACAAACAGATGACTTATAATCAATGTATCGTCTATCGTCTATCGACTTAAATTGGAGTATTTTTAAATTCTTGCGGGGTGGTTGATTGCTACGTTGGCGTCAATCGTGTTCTTTGTTTTTTGTTTTTTGTTATATAATAGCGTACACAAGCTACAGGTAAGATAAAAGTTGCTTTGTGACTTCAGCTTCCAAGCGTATTGAAAAGCAACACTGCATGTCTTTAATATCTCAAAGACTCAATTTAATTTTTCGGTCAAACCACTGCTAAAATGTTGTTTAATTTGAAACAGAAAATAAACAATTTTTCGAAACTCTTTATTAATTTTAAAACTGCGATTTTAATGCATGAATAAGTTATTGCTTTTAAAATGTTTAAAGGTATGCTTACCGCAAGTCAAAAACCACCTGAAATACATATTTACGTCTGCACAAATTGGTTGTAAAAGAAATCAATAAGTCAGAAAACGTGAGATGACCAACATACTTATTGTGTTTGCAAGTATTTCAAGCGTGAAGCTCATGTTATTTTTTGAACAAGCTTATATGTGGAGACTATTTTGCGACACTACCGTAGTCGCTTTTTCAATCGAAAAAGAATGATTTATAGTTGAAAAGTGCACTTGATACATAGAAAAACTTACCTTGGAATTCCGTTTTTGTCTAATAGAAATTTATTGAAATTCCAGGTGATATCGCTAATTTTTATAGGAGACCAATAAAGATGTTTAGTTGCTCCAATTGTCAGGCCTGTAGGCGGACAAGCATTCTGAAAAATTCTCAAAACAATGAAAAACCCTTCCATCCTATAACAGCTAAAAAGAAGGTACACTGAAAGATGCAATGTCTAAAAAACTATAACGAACAATAAATCCCCACACAAACCCAGATCTTGGCTTGTCAGGTTAGAAATTGCCAAAACTGAAAAGTGCGATTTAAAAGTTGAGATTTCAGTCGTCATCGAAAGGCAACTACAAAGTTGGAACTTTCCATGAAATCGGTTCTGAAGCAGTTAGATATCATTTTATGATTTTCAGGAAGATTCGTGCAAGCTTCATTCTTCTACAGTTGTTTATCGCTTCTCTTTACGCCACCGGTTTTCACACGCTCTTGGAAATTGCATAAAACCTACTGTATTGCACAAACAGAGTGATCTTTATTGCAATCACTCCCTGGTATTTTATCCCAAAATATTCGTATAAAGAAAATAAGAATTCTGACATAACACTGCAAAAAAACTCACTTTTTAAATTGGAAAAACAACAAAAGAAACATAAACCAAAATAAACATTTGACATAAAACCGCACGAAACAATAAAAACAAGTGTTCCATCGGAAAAAGTTTTCAATAATTTACAAAACTTACAAAACTTGAGCAAACTCAACTATGAACAGTAAACACGATATGCAATTGTACAGAAACTGTTTATTTACGTGAAAGAGGAAAATTTTTAGTCTTGGATAAAACGCTAAGTGGCAGTTATAAGATGAAGTGAGCAACTGGTAATCCCATAGTACCTTTAGTCCAGTGTAAAATGGATGCTCGTGGTTGCCGTTAACTTTGATTTTGGCAAAAAATTTTATCCGTTTGTTTGGTACGTAACCATTTCCTGGTCTGACATACTTGATTCCATTCAGAATCTCGTTGTTGTTGCCAGGTTCTTGCAAACCGAACTGATTGCAAGGAAAGGCAAAAACAACTATATTTTCGTTCCGATTTTTCTGCGTGTAAAACACAAAACAATTAAGAATTTTTCATAAAAAATCTTCTCCAGCCCTTCTGGAATTACGTTTCTCAAATACGCAAGTGTTGATTGTAGTTTTACCCGTTTTTAAAAAAGAAAGAATATTGTTCTACATAAAAATAGTCCTACTTTCTAAGCAAAACCACAACTACAATATACGTCAGTGACAAAATGATGAATACGCGTAGATACATCAGGCAAAACATCATCTGTTTCTTGTTTTATATATTGATCACATGGCTGTAGTCTAAAAGATTCAGTTCAAGTTCATGCAATGCGTGCATCCATTAGTCCACGGGCGTCAAACTCATTTGGTGCTGTGGGCCATATTCACATACTTACATTTTACGCGGGCCAGACAATTTTGCACACCATGACACAATCCATATTTTCATTTACCATTTATTCATAGCACTGCGACACGAAGAAATTTGACATCTTTTGGCATTCACATGCATGTCAATATTTCCCACCAAAAATTGTGCCGTCGCAACTTATAACGTTGCATTGAGATTCGTGTCGATCAACTGAGATCGGAATCGAGACTTGTTTAAGTTCATCAAAGAGAACAGATGATTGCAGACACAAGTAAGCCTACTAGCGGACATTGGCATGTTCTTCGATGCCATTTCTTTTATTTGTGGATAGGTTGGGCCAATGCATTCATCAAACGTTTGGATGCCACCATTTTCAAATTTACTGTAGCCCTAAAAACACTGTTGCACTGTGACTCAGTTAGTTCCATTTGATATTTTTGTGGCACCTCTTCAGCATTGACAAGACAAGGGTTACTGAAAATACCAAAATCAGTTTCCAGATCTTTGAAATCAGCAGATGTTTCTTAGAATGGGTTGGAAATTCATTGAATCCTCATGGAATCTATACAACCTCATGTTTGTGAACTGAAGAGGTTGTTACCGTTGGTTTAGTACAGAGTCTGTAACTTTTTTTAACAAAAGAGCCATTTTGCTTCATTTTCCAGCCGATATGATCGGTGAGGAGCCATAAAGCTTTGATACCGTTTTATTTTTCATACGGACATAAGCTACATTGTATTCAATTCTAATAGTAATCATAATCAAATGCAACTTTAAATTCCAAATCTTGTCAAAGCCGTTTGTGGTTCCGGAGCAGCAGGTTACCGACTCTCGGTTAAGCCTGATTATTAAGTCGTAATATCGCGTTATGACTATAAACAAAAGCGTAATTATGCTATGACATTAATAATAAACGTAACTCTTTCAGATCTAATGCAAGCAAAAAACTGACATGACGCAGGCCACAAAACGGATCATGGCGGACCGGATTTGGTCCGCGGGCCGCCAGTTTGACACCCCTGCATTAGTCTGCTACAAATCCATACTGAGATCATTTGAGGAAAACGCCTTGTTCGTCAATAGTTGTTTTCTAACTTACTTGTTCGCACTATTTGCACCAAACTAAAACGTGAACTTCAGTACGAAATGGCGGAGAGCTTAGCATGCTTTTTATGAAATGCGAAACTTGACAATGCAGTTTCTCTCACATAAGATTGCCATCATCGAAACCAGGACCGGAACCAACTGAAAATTTCGAGGGTGGTGGAAATGATTGTAGCTTGTTGTTGGATACCTAACTAAAAAGGCATTGGCGTTTTCACAATATGTTTGAAAACTTCGGGGGGGAGGGGAATTGTCCGGTTGCCCCCTTGATAACGGGCCTGATCGAAACAATAACAGTAATCGTGTGCATAATAAAACCAACGGCTAAAAAGCAATTAAAAGCTCTGGGTCTGCTGCAAGCTGTCGAGGAATCAACCGAATGGACTCCGCTTTCATCGCTTTCATAACTTTGCGATGATTCTGACTTGCACATATCTGTAATCAAGTAATTAGTCTCCACAAAGGCGACAAAGTCAAAAATCATACAGCAAATATACTTAATAGAAAAAATCGATTTCGCGTAACGATACGCATCAAAAATTTCTGATTGATCCCACTACGCCACCCTTGCGGAGACTAATTAACTGCTAAACAGCTTAAACCTTTCTAAAATTTATTTATTTTCAAAACAACGCTTTCCCTCTCCAGTAGTAGCCCACAGGATGAATGGAAATATCTCACAGTTCTCAGAAAATATGTTAGTTCCGTAGGGTCCACATCATGGTGCGACATGTCATTTTTCCATGGGTATGGGTAAGATTTGTGGTTTGTTTATAAGCGAATTGCCCTCTTACTGTTACAGGAGGTTTGCAATAGAATGGTTTGGAAAGGAATGGTTTATTGTTTCGTATGACTCCGGTAATAAGCAGAAGCAATACAAAAAGCCATCGCACACTAAGTAAACCAATCGTCAGTGTCAGTGAACAATAGAGCAAATGAAAATACAATGGCATAATAGCTGATTAGTGCAAGCAAAGAGTGGTACTGTGTCATATAGGATTAGTGAAGGACCTTGGCGATCATCTAGTCAACCAACCCTGTTTATCAGTGTTTCATTTTAGACAAAAACGTTGATTCAGTAGTGTTTCAGCACGACAAAACTCCTTACAATCAAAATTGTTGCTTATCAGTTAAGAAGTTTGTCAAAACCCATATTATTGTGTTTTACTCTTGTTGGCCTGGACCACAGCTTGCTCTGGAGCGCCACCTAAAGTTTTCCATTGTAAAAATGCGATGAAATGCCAACCTCATTTTGAGAGGTCTTGTTCATTAACAAAAGTTGCGAAACACCATTTCAAGTTTCAAATCTTGGTTGTGTAGCTAGATGCTGAAATTACCAAATCTCAATCCGTGTTAGCTTCTGTAAAGCATAAGTCACTTTGATAGGAACGAGCAGGCGTACCTTGAAAAGTGCATTCAGAGCCGTATACTGTGATACGGTTAAACCTCAGTAGGTCGCAACGTTGATGACGATAGACACATTTCCACGAAACTGGGACATGTCTACAACATTGCCATCCAAATCCGTGACGTTGCTATCGAATGCTGAAAACTGCAAAAGTATAAATAATCTTGGAGCGAAAAAATTACTTGACGGATTTAGACGCTATTAGAGTATGTGCAGAACCAACCCTTCAACTAGGCGTGTTCAGCTAACATTGCATTTTAAGTCCTAAACCTACTTCAGGATTCTCATTTCATATGATTTTACATTCTCAAATGTGTTCTGAACCAAAGGCGTAGCCAGGACAAAAATTTCGGAGGTCCAAAATTTTTAATTTTAGGCGAATAACACTATCTTATTTGGAAAACACCTCTCACAGCAGAAAATGAATATATGTTATAAAATTTGGGGGGATCATGGCCCCTTTGCTCCCCTGGCTAGCCTATGTTCTGAATTTGGCCTTGCCGTGAGAACACCCGCAAAATCTTTGCAGCACTTTTTTTAACAAAATTAAGTCCTTAAAGTGTCGCGTCTCCTAGCCTTTCTTCCGTAGACCAGGGATTTGGCAAAAACTTTCTGTGAAATTGCTTCTGTACCTTTCAGTATGGCAAAGACATCTTCTTTAATGTTCGGTATTTCAGATCGTTTTTGTTGTAATGATAGTTTACAGAGTTGCAGCTTCGCTTTTCTTTCAAATTAAATTAAAATTCGTTTCTACAGGTAGTAACTTTTTCATAAATAAACAGACTTTTAAGGTATTTGAAGGGTTAGATCAATGCTAATATCACACTAAGCGGTCCTGTTTCCCAATTCAGTCAACAAATAATGAGGTGAGGTCGTTATAATGCCGGGATGAGGAAAATGCGGTCAGTGAGCCACATACGACCCATTTGTGTCCAACTTCAAAATTTTCGTTTCCTAATTTTTTGTGATTTGCGTTTTAATTTCAAAAACCTGTGTACGTGATTGGATTGTTTTTTCACAAGATAAACTTTGGAACTTCTGCGTCCCGCCCGTGATAAATTTATGTGTCTCGCGATATTAAATAGGATCCCCAAACCTGTAAATCAAAACGTTCGCTGATCGCTTCATTTAATTAGCTATTAGATGTAGCTCTCAAGCCTTTGGTCGCACTTGATGATCTGTGATACCATGGGCAAAAATGTCTTTATCTTTGAAACTACGCTCGTAAAACTGCTTAGGCGCAAAGGTACGTTTCCAGGAGCAGCTACAGCTTTTTTGCAGATGTTCAATGCAAGCCATAGGCACCTGACAATTTTGCACAGGTGTTACGCCCCGAAAACAATCTGCCATTTTGTTTTTCTTAAGCAAAGTGCTTTGAAACGCTTGTGTAGATTCTTTTAAGTCGAAGCAAGATTTTGAATCTACATGCGTTGCAATGTATGCAGAGTATTCCTTTCATATTTCAAGCCATTTATGATCTGGAACAACCTCCCATAACGTTTATGAGATGCTTGCGTTCGAAGCTTGCTTTATGTTCGAGCTACCTATTGTTGTTTCCAACGGTAACTTTTGCCCTGAATGCAAAATGCATACTGTCATAATAAACATTACTGCACATCAAAGTTTTTGATCTTTGAAACTTGTTTATCAAATGTGCGAACTTCATCTCTTTTTCGTACCGTTGAGCGAGCGTCATAAATCTTTCGAAGCAGCGTAAGAAACAACAACACAACAGTTAATGATTTCATTCCAATCATTGGTTGTGGTGCTATTATTTCCTTTTTGCCACCTCTTTAATCACAAACTTTTTTAACTTCAAAATATAAGGTTGCAGGTAAATTCAAATTTTTGTGCTTTTCATTGCCATATTTTTATGCTATGATACATTTTTATCCATTTGATCCTCCTACAACCGACTCGGCTGTATATGCACACAGGCACGTTTTGTCAACCCGTAATTTAGCGTTTTTACTACTGTAATACGCATCAATGCAATTCATCAGTTTGTATTTTTTAGGAATAAAGTATCTTCATTTGGTTGATTAATTTCCTAAAAAAACGAGAAAGTTTGACCAATGATTGTTTTGCCAATTTTTCATGTCACAATAGTGGTTTGTGCATTTCACAACTAGGCCTTCACTGGGGCTCTACCTAGTTTTATCCACATCTTACTAACATCATTATAGCTGTAGAAGTCATCAATATTATCCAGAAATTGTATACTGTAAGTACTCATTGCATAACTGATAACACATGCATCCAAAATAAAGCCAATCGAGCAACAAACCCACATCCCACAATTCAGTAGGTTTCCTGCTATTGTATCTCCAGCTGCACACAACACACGAAAAAAAACAGCAACGCTAACCTGATCAATGACACTATTATTTAAAATAAATTGTCCTTGCGAAAATCCTGGCAACAAGTGTTCCCACCTCAAAATTTAGTGCTTCTTGGAGCCTATCAACCAAGGATGCAGCTTGTAGTTACGATTTTAAAAACGGCGTACAAATCATTTTCCTGGCTGTGACAGGCCTGCTGCCTTTGGGTTGCCCTACGCTTTCTAAGGATGTCCAACGTTTGTTGGAATACCGCCTTGAAAATAACTTTGCAAGCAAACCCATGATTAAATCAATTTCTTCCCCTCCTTCTGTCATCGTTTATTGGCAGGATAGCCATTGAATACGCTAAAAGCATTTCAAAGTTAAAGTTGAGAATATAGTTTACACTGGAGATAACGTTTATCCTTGATAATGGAAGAGTTACCGGTGAGCCAGCACCAAAAGCTTTGAAAATAAAGATAAACGTAGTGAGATTGTATTGTGCCTATAGATAACGTAATTGTGTATTCTGTGACATCGGTAACTGCGTAGTAGGTTTGTATTATAGTGTAGATAGGAACAACAAGGTTGAAATTCAGACTAGCTCTTCCAACGAGAAAGTATGAAGACGTTTCTGACAGTTACTATGCGGTCATTAGCTTTGGTGTGCCGAATGAAGAAGGATGAGTTACAAAGTGTTCAGCGGCCCAAAAAAGGTTGGGAAAACATTAGCTTAGAACGAGAGGCATTACCTCCTTCGTAGTTCTGACGTTTTAATCTTGTACTTAATTAACTATAATATAAACTTGCACTTTATTTAGACACATATTTGGTTTGCGTTTAATCGAACACTAAACTCGTAGTTTTTGTCATTTTTCTCAAAATTCTAGATTTCTGCAATTGGGAAAGTCATTTACAGTACTATATTGTCTCCCTGCTTTCCGGGAGAGTCGCACTTGGGCATAAATACAGTAGAGAAAAATTTCCGGTGAAGCACAATGACTATCGCAATGGATACTTTCACAGCCAAGAATAAGACACTATGGTCTCAACAGAGATTTTACTTGTGCTGCGTAGAAGTAATTCGAAAGACAACACAGAAAAAGTAAACTTGATGCAAACACAACGAAAAGACATGAAACAGACCTGTTAGCCTTTTAACGTTTGAAAAGGATCACATACAGTGTCGAAAATAACGAAGAGCAATGTTTATTTTTAACTCACCTTAGCATCGCTGTAACACTTTGAATGCTCCGCTGATGTAGACGCGGCCAGTCCGCACAAAACTAGCAGTGACGGCAACACGTAGTTGCATACCATGTCTTCCTAAAGCGTTCCTGGAACTGGAAAAATAACCCTATCCACAAACTTTTATGTTTTTGGGCTTGAACAACATAGTCATGAAAACTTTCTTTGTCTATTTTCATTGATTTTTTTACTTTCACTTATTTAACGACAATTTTTCCACAGGCATTAGCATGATTACTGCAATCTTATCGTGTCACGACGAGCTGATATAATTATTTTTGTTGATTAAAATTTTGCCTGAGTTTCACAGATTCCGCCCTACTACAGTATGTTGAGAGTTTGCCTTGCAGCATTTGCCTGAACACCTCGTTGAAAAGCTTTCGTATTGAAGTGCCTTCAACTTCGTTTTTGAAGAATACTGTTTGCCTCTAAGTCCTAGGGATCATCAGCAAGCACTTGAATATCTATGTGAGCAAGCCACGAAACGAAGCTACCATTTTACAATGTTTTGGAGTCTTTCTTGCATTGGGTGCTCAAATATTGATACAAGAAGTGCCACTGACCTCAGATTAATAATCTCGGGCTAAATATTGCCTTTTTGCTAAAAGAAAGAAGCTGCAGTGTTTATGCACTCCTTAAAATGCACGAGATACTTGCACGGTTCTAATTACGACAACTGCTTGCATCAACCCCAGCATAATCTATTTCTGCGATAATCATATGTTCAGCGCTTTTCAACAAGACCACCGTGATAAGCAAGGCCTTTCAGCATGGGCCATGCAACGTGCTGTCTGTCACGGTGGCTCCGTTTTCAATACACTTCTCTCTTGTCTGCGGTGATGGTGGGCGTTCGTTACTGCATCATATCCTGGTTTCCTGTTACTGCGCGCTGCGCCACCACAAAATTTCCTTGTTGGTTGAAGCGAACAAATAAAAGCTCCAGGTTTGCTGCAAGCTTTCAAAGAATCATCCGAATAAGCTTTATTCATTGTACACATTCTGTATTGAAGTAACCAGTCCCAACACAAGCGATGAAGTTGAATAAATCAGAAATTTGTTCGAAAAGGAAATCGATTTCACGCAACACTACCCATCCTCAGGCCTGACTCCCATTGACATAAAATCTATTTGGAATAAGATTTCATTCTATCTGAATACGATTGCAGGTATTGTATGCAGACGCCTATACAAAACTGCGCAGTACCGAAAACCTATTGGTGTCAGACCATTCCTCGAATGACGGATTTCCACCATTGCTTGTTCGTTTTGGAGAGGATTGCTTAATCTGGGACCAACACAGCATTTTAAAGCTGAGCACAGTGACTTTCACTACGACAGTGGTTTTCAACCTTTTTTGTACCAAGACCTATTACAGCAACTCACTATAACCCAACGACACCCATCTGAAACTCTAATAAACAAATGCAATGGAGCTATGTACATAAAATATCTGCTCGCGACCCCTCAAAAATGGTTCGCGGCCCCAGGTTGAAAACCGCTGCAATATGGACAGACAGGACTTCAGGATTTGTATTTGGTAATCGGTTGCTGTTTCTAGCATTTCTTGCTGAGGACATCAATAAAGCTGTAGTTTGTCAAAAGAGAAAAGCAAACCCAGAGATATCGTCGAGATGATCACTGAAGCAACTGGAGAAGAAATGGGGTTACCCATAAGTATTAGACACAAGTTTTATTTTAATAATTCTAATTCCTATTTGTAATGCAGACATGCTGCACTGGCAGCTGAATGATTACCCATACTAAACGTCCACCTTTTGTTTGAAGAATTACAGCATTCCAACTGTGAAACTGCAACAATTGGAGCATCATTCTTTGTCCTTGCAGAGATTAGTCACATGAACATATCGGTTGCATTTGAAATATTGTGAAGACTTAGGAATGTACTGCTTAACTTCAATTTGAAAATATTCTACTCTCACTTCATTTGGATGGTTAGTCAGATTAAAATGTAACAGCACAGTAGTGGAATCCCTCACGTTGTCTTCATAATTTTTGAATTAAAATCTTTTAACGAAAGTAACGTATTGAGAATTGACACAACTTTTTACAGTTGTACCTCTGTAGAAAGATCCACCAAGACTCTTTAAATAACTCCTTTCGCATTGGCTGACTAAAGACTTGAGGCCAGAATTGGAACAGAAACATTTGAGCCATCGGTGAAGAATGTTAAGGTCAATAGACCTTTCACTTGAGGTGTCGTTTCTACAGTACCTTCACAACAAGGTTTCCCATTTTCAAAGGAGTAAAATGTTGATAGATTCCTACACATTTTCTTAAGGACCTTTCTATTGCAATCGGACGTATATGTAGCAAGTTTTTCTCCGACACACTGTGCAAAACAACTGACTGAATATCTGCCACGTTGTTCTCGTCGCCATACATGGTATCTTTCATTATTCTGGAAGCTTTTTTATTCCCTCTTTTAGTCGTTTCAGGGGTCCTCTGAAGTTATCTGGTGATTCGGACGAATCATCCAGCTGAAAGTGCACCTTGGCCTAATATTCAGCACGCCATTGGCAGCTATGGCGATGTACAATCAAAGATATTTATGAAAGTGAGATTATGGACCATCAGTAGCTACGCAATCGAAAAAGGACGCACTGTTACAGAGAAATGCGATCAATTTACGCAGCCCGCTGAGCAACAAGGTACGTCCGCACGCCTCCGCAAAAAAACTAACTCCCACTAAAATTTTCTTCAGGTTAAAAACTGTACTCTGATGTAACCGATTCCGTGAAAATCATCGTTCGTATTCAAAGCTTCCCGCAAATCGCAGACAACGCATTCCGGAATGCAAAATATCCACTACTTGGTCATTCGGTGATATGACAGGGTGGCATATGCCTATCTGCTTCCCGGAAAGCTTAGAAACAAAGCAGTTCGACGTTCATTTGACTATCGAGAGTTGGCTATGGGCCCAATATCACTATGCAGTTGGTCCAAGCCTGCCTTGTCGCTGAGTCGATTGTTTCCAATGTGCCCTGCCATTGCGTCGCTAACAAAAAACGGTCGAGCACGTCAGTGAATTATCTCGATGCAAAGTAATTTTTAGCCAACTTTCTAAATCCCAAAGAATTTGTTGAAGCCACAACGTCTTACGAACCAAATCGCATTGTGCAACAAGCAGGGTTTAAGCTAACTGCTTTCGAACGATTTTGCACTTATGGGGTGTTATCCGACCAGGCTTGAACTACTTTCAAAAACCTCTGCTCGTTAATATCGATCTGAACACAACAGCTGTTCACGTTTCTAAAGAATGCACCTCACGATGTAGCAGTAGGAAGTCACGTTTTCAAAACCTCTTCCTAGTGGATTAAATTAGCAGCTCGCGCTCCACTGAGTGCAAGGCAACTGATCTCCTTCATTCGCTTTCCTTGAAACGCAACCCGGCGCATCATACGCACTTGGTAATAAATCATTGGTCTTGAAACAAACCCTCCACGAACTACCAATAACGACATCTCCGCCTTGCATCTTTTGTCGCTGTTATTTATTAATATAGAAGGAAAGCTTTTCTTTCCTTTCAACTTTTGACTTATGATTCAAAGCTTTGTTTGTATTTGTTGTTTAACAACTAACCGAAGATGTTACATTTATGGCAGCTCGCGCAAAACGTAGGGCTTTCCGAATTCCCCAAGCTTCCCCAATGACCCAAATCAGATTTGTTTTGAACTTCAGTAGTTTGCAAGTTTTGTTAAAATCTTCCGAGAGAGAGTTCTCGAACCGTCGAGGGGAACTGGTCTGAATTCACTTAAACTAAACCGAACCGAACTGAATCTCTTGTCGGTGTTCTTCTCCGCTATTTGAACGTTTGTCACCTTTTTATATTTTTTTGCTTGCCACGCCTATTCAAGTAAGCCTTGTTTCCACTTGAATTGTTGCCGTTCGAAAGCTACTCACCTGTAACAATCCACGAGACAACAGCTTTTTCTTTTATTTGAAGGCGATTATTGAGCATTACCGAATAGCTATACATCGTGTTTACTTCGGTATGTAACCGGTGATAAGCGATCGTTGGGTTTTGCGGCAGTTGTTATTCAGAATTACCGGTTTAGATTGTCCCCGTGAATTTGGTATAAGTTATTTTTTATACGTTTTGTTTAAGCTCTTTCTGTTTAACTCAAGCGCAACATACCGGTCATTGAAATGATGCGAATATAACACTAAGCTTTTAGTTACAAGTGTGCTTCAAAACATTGACGGATTTTACAAACAACAAAAAGGTACTTATCTTTTACACGTAAGCGATTCAAATTCATACAAATATCTTTAAAATGGAAAGCTCCGTATATAACACCAAATTAAGTTGTCGTATCATTAGTCACACAATAAAAACGTACAATGCCTTAAAGATTTACGTTACTAATTTATTTACGAAACATCATAAAAAAGCACACACACTACAGCGCTAGGCTGCTATATTTCTTTTCATTCTTGGCGATTGTTCGAAATTCTACGTCGCCTTGTCTTGTTTCATAACTATCACAAATCATATAACTCAACAAAATATTCAGTGCGCACGTTTTGTAACACTGCATAATGTATATAGCAAATCTTTTTTTGTTTTGCAATGCTGTAATGCCTTGAGCTTGTAAGCAAAGCTATACGTCACAAACTATTTGTCAAACTCAAAATGTTTAGACCATGATGTATTCGTTTCCGTTCGTGTTGTGCAAATCATGTTTGTTGGAAACAACTTTCCGGACTTCACACTGTATTACAACATTTGCATTTGTCTGACTCCGATTTACGGATTTTGATTTCCGTACGCTACGCTGTGTTTTGGGTTCAGTCGAGTTTTGTTATGGTTTCAATCGAGTTTTTATGCTGACGACATGCAATCTTTGCAAAAAATCAATTGTTTGACAGCAATCGATTTCCTGCATGCCACTCCAAAACGGGCTTCGAAATTTAAACTTTGAAAACTTTGTGGGAAGTCCGTTTCGAAACTTCACAGGTATCCAACACAGCAACGACCGACGAATCAAGCAGCAAAACATTTTATTTGTTGTACAGCATAAGCAACATAACATCAAAGACGCATCAAACGAACAAGGCTATTGGCACTCCACGTGCATCGAGGGAATGCAGTAAAACACTGGTTCTCAGCCTTTTTCAGTGATATACCCTTTGGGCAATATTTTCTCTATCAAGTACACCTTGACTGTAGGCTAATCATGAGTCCAACACCTATAATTATTGTACTTTTGTTGAAATTTCATTTTGAAAATACTTAAAAAATTCGTGTACATCTTGGAGCACCTTTGCGTACCCCAAAGGGTACGTGTACCCCCATTTGCAAACCACTGCACTAAAAGACTTACTATGGGGTTAAAAACCATACACATCGGTTCTCTCTTAGTCCTAGGCGATCTGCTGCTACTAATGAGTCTTTTTTAAAGGGCACCATTGGTGTTTCCGCACTCGACCATTGATTTTGCTGTTAAGGATTTGTACAACAAACTAAAAAGCGGAAAAAACAAAAACATGCAGCAAGTTTTTAGTGTTCTGACAGCATCTTGTCAATCCATGCTTGCATTTGAGGCGCTCGAAGTGAAAATTCGAAACGATATCTGAAAACATCATTTTATCACAACACTACATGACTATCTCAAGCACTCAATTTTGATTTCCATGTAAACCAAGTTTTAACATATATGGATGCAAACANTTTCTGACGTTAGATCTACCTGCATGGACGAAAAACAATATTTTCAACTNCAAAATTTTGCTGATGCTTGAACGTCCAAACCGACTTTTGATGTTTTGCAGCAATTTGAATGAAGCTACCAAGGTGTGCAAAACATTACAACTCACTGATATTGAGGGGTATTGCCATAAAATCTTTCTTGCATAAAGTCGCGGGTTATGTTTTTTATATTTGGTAGATCAATAATCCAGGTCACGGGTCTACAACGCAGTGCTCGAGAACTGCATGAGACAATTTCATCCCACTATCGCAGCTGCTTGTAAGTCTAAAAATACCTAGTACTGAGTGTTTAATTTAGATCTATCTTTACCTCCGCGGATTAGTTCTTTAAAACGAAATTTTGAAACAGCAGTTTCTCTGTGAAACAATAAGGATTTCCACAAATGCCACACACTGCAGCTTTTTCACCCATAGCAAACAGCTAAACAACGATTAATGCAGCGCCATGTTTATATTCGATGAGAAAACGGTTTTTGCAGCACCCATTGTTTGCTTTTCAGGAGCAGATATGGATAACTTTGAGTCAGAGCCATCTAAAATTTTTTTCCAGTCGAGTGAGAGTCGAGTCATGACTTGGTCGAGTCGAGTCACAAGAACTGTTGAGTCACTTCGAGTCATTGGTTTGCAAGCTTGAGTCAATGTCGAGTGAGATAAAATTGAACATTTTACCTAAGATTTTTTAGCTATAAAGTGGTGCCCAATTTTGGCTCAGCACTTTTGTTACCAGATTACTTAGATCTAAGCGTTTGGTGAAAGCAGTTTTTATCTTTCATTTCACTTTCCTGCTTCACTCTCAGTCAATTCCATAAGTCTAGCCCTGCTGCAACAAATCCATACCCCTTTCCTTCACTTACCCCAACAAAGACCCAAAGTATGAGGCCTACTGTCACGATCACGATATGTAAATACTACACGAAACCACGATAATAGGTCCAATGCATTGTACACAGCTAGCCCCTCAGTGCAAAGCAAAGTTTCAGAACCTGTTTCAGATGAACCCCTGATCCTGAAAAACTAGTATAACACCACTAGGAGATACAGCCACAACAGAAAATTTTCGCCAGTATTAAATCATGCATCACTGAAGCAGAAAAAGCTCATTGCTTTATGTGCAAACTACCTGTGTTTATCAATAAGACGTTTGGAGATTTTGCAAATCTGGAGTCATTCACTGCAACTCGCGTCGAGTCATTCTGCAAAAAACGCGACTCGAGTCGAGTCATCACAATATCGTTTCTCACTAAAAATCGTGACTCGAGTCATCGACTCTGTTTGTAAGTTCTGCAAGAAAAACTGTGGAGTTATGCAAATTTCGCCATCACTTCAAAAGTATTGCAAAAGCGGACAGTTAGGAACAGTGAAACTAATTTCTATGAAACAATAAATTGGCAGAACAAAGAACATAGCCATTGATTTTCAGAAGCGCATAACTTATTTCAAAAGCTTTATTTCCTGCTTACCATTAGCCAATGGAGAGACCGGGAAGAGTTACTACGATTTTCATTTAAATTAATGTAACCACCAATGTACAATAGCTGCAATCCCGTCGCCACGGGGAGGCTTTGATGGCTTACCCCCCCAAACAAAGATCCAAGCTCCCCTAAATTGAAATATGAAACACTAGAAGTTAGTGGAATTTTTTTCAAATTTGAATGTCAAGTTCCCTTGCACGAAAATAGCAGATGAGCTCGAAATCGATCTCGAAGATAATGAAATGCAGAGAGTACATCGACTAGGACCAAAAAGAAGAAACAATGAGAATCCACCCCCAATCATTGCAAGATTTGTGTCATACAAAAAAAGAAACGAGTTTCTTACTAACAAACGGGAACTCAAAAATATCGAAGGAAGACAGCAC
>JGI24021J15306_10000143_pt1 | contig 39422 bp, 25 predicted proteins | sample Ectturendosymbi1_FD_15306 | JGI IMG/M metagenome (IMG submission 15306)
TGAAAAGGAACCGGTGAATCCGAGGATGAGATCACACACAAAACGCCAAGCTTAAATTCGAGAGCCTAGCCGTGCTTCTGGTTATGTTGCTCGATTTTCTGGCCGGCGGCTGTGAAGCCCACTGTGACGTAACACAGTTTGGGGGGGAAACTTGTTTCTATCTTGCGATAGCATGTGGGAAGCAACACAGCGCAACGCTTCCCGTGACGCGTTCGAACCGGTTTCTCCACGACAAGTAGAGACTTGTAATGTAAGTCAAGAAAGTCTATGTCACACCTTCTCGTAGCTTTCCTTCGTTACTTTCCGTTGAAAGAGAAGCGCAGACTTCAAAGATAAAATTAATTTAGTTTTTGTGGTCCGCCCACAGTATTCCGCAGCTCATGTGGCCCGGTATGGTCAACAGGGTCCTCACCCCCATTTTTCGAAGCGCCGCAAAGTAAACCGCGTATGCGTTTCAAATAACGCCGAGGAAGACAAGGAAGTGCTGACAATCCAACTAAAGCATTGCTACACGCGAGAAACATGGTATCTAGGGCGAATTCCGAGTTTATCCAGAGCGAGGAGCATTAGATTGCGAAAGAGGCCAAGTCCGCAGAACTGGGCGCAAGAACCCGCAAGACGATAAACCGGTTTAAACCAGCCCGTACCAGTGAAAGATGAATCTGCAGCGACGGCCAATCCGAAGTCGGTCTGTTCTGCCTGGTTCTCGAGAAGGCGTCTGATCAGCTGGTACGAAGTTACGACGTCTTTCTCGTACATGGGGGGAGTCTCGGTGGTCGCTTTGTCGAGTTGGGCGCTGAGCCGTAAAGACCTGAAACAGAAAAAAAAGTGAAAACAGGTGAATAAAAACTAAAGCTCCACCGATGTATCGGCATGCCGATATATGGCGATGTTGCCGATGTGTCGTGTCGGCAGTGTCGCCATTATATATCCAGCAATACTTGCTCATAAAAGCCGCTACGCAATTGTTCTGCACAAAGTGTATGGAAACCCAAGTTTCTGCTTCGTCTCTGATAGAAATTATCGCAAATTATCTGTCCTGTTCCTTACGACACTCAGCCCTCAGACTACATCAAGTAGTGCGTAATATGCAGACGGCTGCGCAATCGTCTCAATAAACCGTTCTATGACGTAACAATGGCCAGTAGGTTTTTGCGCGGTAAGCAGATGGCTGCCTGCGAACAAATCAGGGCAGGTGCCATGGTGATTGGCTGTTTGTGACCCAGGCTTGCGTAGAAATCGATGTTGCACGGTTCTTCATCGCAGTGAAGTGATATCTTTCAACTGTGGCTTGAGGAATGCAAAAATATCGGAAAAATTTATCGGCAATGGCAATGAATAACACCGGTATGGGTCAGTGACGTAACTGATGGGGAGGGGTGCGCGCCACCCCCTGGCAAGCAAAATGCAAAAACTAGGCCCCCTTTCGTTGATATTTCGATATTAACCTTTCTTCGCTTTTCAGCAGGTTGTTTTTTTGCGTTTTTCAGGCTGTTTTTGCTTTTTTTTAGCTAGTATAGACATTCACGACACCCGGATTCACTATCGCTTAACTTTCTTGTGAGTGTTAGCTAGTGTTCCCCTTACGGTGGCCAGTGGACCCCTTCAGCTGCGTTTTGCCCTCCCCCTAGCTCAAACCACTAGCTGCGCCACTGATATAGGCCCAAAAAAGCTTTATCGGTCGAGCTCTAATGAAAGCGACCACAACAGACAGATTAAGTAAAACTTTTGGCAATTCTTGTAGGGAAAGACGTTGCGCCCCTTCGCACCAAAATATTAAAGCAAAAGATGTGCTCGATACAACCCGAACAGCTATAAATTAAAAAAAACAATTGTTGGCAAGATTTCCTTTACAGTCAAACTCGTACCTGGCCGAGTTCAGCTGAGTCTTGTTAGTCTGCAGGTTTTTCAAAGCGCCCTCGAGATCATAGAACTTGTGCCCTGTGCAATTGGAAAGATCCGGGGGGAGCCAGCTTTCTTTGCCGTCGCACTTTCTGGTCGCGGTTCCGTTGGACCCGAACGGACACTTGGTGATGCGGGTGGCGCCCAGCAAGGTCCTTGGCCACGATATGCCGCTGTGCTTTCGTCGCGGGCACTCGCTTATCACCTTGCAACGGCCGTTCACTACCTTCGAGGAACAGGGAAACGTTGTCATTGGTCAGCACCGCGTTGTCATGGCGACTGTTTGAACGATGCCAGCCTATAAGTTTTTTAGCCACGCCTGCTCTCACGCGTACTGATTGGAGGGGTTGGAAGGTGTGAGAACAGCTGCATTTGTTTTGTGCAACGGTCGATATTCATGTTAATGCTGATTGAGAAAGGCAAACGGGGGGGCATGTCAGACAGGAGACCTCCATCGACAGAAGTACACAAGACATTTTACATTCGATTATTGTTATACGAACAAGACATGAGTTTACTAGTACGTCGGTCTGGCAACGGTATGACGGACAGGAACGCAGGTTGAAACAAAAGGCGCGGATAGTCTCGAATACCGGTACATTTTACCGGATCAACAAGGGATGTAAGATGAAACTAAGAAATAGGTAATTGCGTTGCGATCGGAAAGCCCGAGCGGCAAGTGCGCAAAGCTTCACACTGTGGCAACAAGCAACAGTAGAGATCACATGCCATGATCACTTTATTATTGCTTGTTCGTGCCACATATATGTGGGTGTTGTGCTTCGCGCATATCCCGCTTGTGGTGAATCGCACATTCAACGAAACGCCAACAGAGAGGTTGCAACAATTGTATTTCTCAGATATGATCGCAAAATTCCAGCATTCTGTCACCCTGGCGTCGTATAATGAATTTTTAATAACAAAAACTAAACAACACTTCAAAAAAGAGAACATACCGTTTAAAATCGAGATTTATTTGGGGAGGGGTGTGACGCGAACAGGACTGGAGCAAGTTTTTCAACCTTGCCTTTGTGACACATCTTACGGTTGACTGCACACGGTCGCCGATTGCACGAAACAAGTGTCGCCACAGCGACGTAACGAACCTCTGAAAATTCGAACGAGCACTCGGTGCACTGCTTGCCCGATATTCCCTCCTTGCACGTGCATTGCCCCGACTCGTCGCTGCACTGCCACCCGCGCGACCCCTCGTGGTCGCACTCGCAGTCGAAGCAGGCGTCGTGTTCGCTCACGTAGAAGTAGTAAGGCTGCGGGACAACGCATTGAACGCTTGTTTATTTTCAAATCATTGCGCTGTCATTATTTGCCGAATCATTATATTTGCCGGTGTCAAGCAACATTCCTGACTTCACGCCATGTGCGCGTGTACAGAATAATATTCTGCATACACCAAATACGCTGAGAAAACTGATTATATAGGGTTTAGGGTTTGGTGTTTAGGTAAGTGCGTCGGGTAGGGGTTAGGAAAAGAAATATAATTGAGGTCTAACACTGAGTGCAATATTCGTCAGTGGTTATAGTTATTCCCGTACTGTGGCTTGTTGTGGGTATCTGACATGTAACCAAAAACTTTGAATTCACACAAGGCACATCAAAAAACTTATCTCCAAACTTTATTCCTTTGCTCTGAGAAGAAAAATAACTACAAACAATAATAGGTCAGAAGTTTCGCTTGACACCGGATGCACTGCAGGCCACGCGGACTGAAGAGCGTCTGCTGCGAACTTTAACAAATCCTGTCACCGATCGCGCTTCTCGCGCCGCATGTTCACAAACTTCGCCCCCCACAGTATTACAGCGTCTGCCAACGGTTTTCTCTCCGCAGCCTGCACCTTGGCACTAACTGACAAGCCCTTTTCAACAGTTGGCCAGGAAAGCGCAAGGGCTAATGGCGAAAAACAGCAGTGCGTTACAGCAAAAATAAGATCGCTTTTTTTCAGGACTTGGACGGTTCTTTGAAGGCGCTTAGCATCGAAAGCTCTTTAATCTACTAAATCTCCAGACGGCGCCGTTTCGTCCGGCAGTTTTAGTAGCTGTCAGCAGGGCTCTCACAAATGCAAGTCCAAAAAACACTAGAACCGTACCAAAAATCCCGATTTTACATAAAACATCCCTAAATCTGTGGTGGTGCAGCATAAAATCGGAGCGCCATGATAAGTGTTAAAAATAGAACCAAACATAATTTGCAAAATAAACTGAAATTATTCATTTTAGACATTTTCAAACCTTTCCGAAAATCCCTATAAAGGATCAAAAGTTCCAATCTAGGGACAAAATCCCTAAAAGCGCACTGGTTGTCAGCTAAGCAGATGCGCAAAAGTATCAAGCGCTTTAGGTGGAGCCAGCGTCGGATATATGCAAAAGAAAAGCAACAAAAGAACAAACCCGAAGTCACGCAAACATCTGCGCACCTTGCATAGGCAAGCCCCCGTGGTCTGGTTGCATTTCGAGTCGAAGTTCTTTCTCGACGGGCAATTGCAAGGCATGCACTTGTTGAAGCCGAACCATCCGGAAGGACACTTCTCGGTACGGTGCGACTCGCAGTGGGGGCCATAAAAGTTGTCGCGACACTGGCAGCGGTAGCCGAGCGCTGACGTGGCGATGTTCACGCACGAGGCGCCGTTCTGGCACACGCTCAGATCGCACACCGATTGGCAACGCTCGCCTGCGTAACCTGCGTCAGACTGAGATGTTGTCAATGCGTGGGAAACAGAGACGACGTGAACGTTTCGCTGTGACGTGCAACGTATACAAAGACCCTCTTTCTCTAGAACAGTGGTTCCCGCGCCTCACTGAAGTAATTGTCCGTTGTTTCAAGACCCCTTGACTTTAAATTAGCTGCAAGAACAAATTTATTTGTTGGTCAATTTGTTGATCAAGCTCTCCGTATTGTAGGGCGCGCAAGGACTCGCACCCCATGGAAATTTATTGACGCCCCCGTGGGGACGCCCCCGGTTAAGAACCACTGCTCTAGACAGAACGTCTTGCTTTTACCGAGATGTGCGAAACTCTGGCGAAAGGTCCGAAGAAACGAGTTCGAACCGGCATTGACCAGTTTGAAATGTTGTTCAATAAGTATTCAATCGATGTTGTTGTTGATGGCTCACGCTATCTTGGGCTGAGACGACCGTTCGAACCCAGCAGTTGAAAAGGTAACGCAAAAAAAACTCGATACAACTTCAAGCATTAGAGAAAACGTCACGAGTCCTTTGTGCGTCAGTCCGGTCACGGTCAAATTCAAACGAGTGACGTACCTTTATCGCAGGCACACTTGTACGCTGACCATTGGCTCACACACGTGCTGTGTCTGGGACAGGGCGACGACGCGCACATGTCCGGCACCACGCACCCCCTGCGCTTCACAGCGCCCCCGCGCGGCACCAAGGCTTCAGGCTGGACGCGGTGGATCCGACTCGAACCGAGTTCGACGCCCTGGAAAAACGAGTTTCAAAGGAATGCATCTCCAGTGTGACGTTTGCTTTGAAGCGTGTTGACGTGAGCGACGTGCGGTTTGACCGACGGAAGTGCGGGCTTGATGACGTATAAAAGGAATGAGGAGGGGTTAAGTATTTCGGTCGGGAGAGGTCAAAAGCGGTGAATGGGGCCAAACGTACAGGGTGGTCGCGAAAGAAAGGTTTGATCAAGCGCGTCGTGACGTCAGCGGCATCATCTTCAACACTAGCCAGGACCAGCCAAGCGTATCAGGGGTGTTCAAACTTTTTTGTCCGAGGGCCACATAAGCTATTACTCAAAGGTTCGAGGGCCGGGCATCATAAACGGTAATGTGAGTGTTTTCGGATGTTACATTCTACAAATCAACATGTTTTTCGTAAATATATTATTTTTTCATTATTGACAAAATGTCTTCGCGGGCCGTAGTTTGGAGACCCATGATAGAGATAAAAGCTGTGAACTGGTGGTCGGACGGATTGAAGAAGTTAAAAGTCACAATATTCAATGTCCCTCGCCCTCACAAGGTAAACTGTGAACCAGAAAACCGATCAGTACGATTTCATGCGCACTTCCGGAAGTTGACGTCGCCGTTACATCAGAAAGGTCACGGGGTCAAGGTCAGGAGAAAATAATTTAATAATCTCCATTCAAACTGCGAGAAAGCTGCAGCTTCAACACTGGCACAGAAAATCGATGTTGATCGGTAACTGCTGGTTTTAGAATGCAAAGCGCACGTGTGTTTTGCACATGTGTTGCACACTCAACACACCTGAATGCAGCCGGTGAACGGCCGTGTCACGGCTCCGTTCTTCTGTATCGCGCCACCAACAGTGAGAGTGCGCACAGTTTGCGGTTGCAACTGCTGCAGGACGAGCTGAGCCTGCGAATGAAAAAAAAGCAGGTTTGCTGTCACTCTGCTGTCACTTGCCACTGTCATGTGCCACTTTACTGCTGTCTCCAACAAACGCTGCAGTGAAGAACTGCAGGACAGCAAAACGTCAGAGACGAAACTTCTCAACAAACAGTTAATGCAAAACAGAATGAACGGCCGTATGTGCTGCGTCACCTCTTCGACTCCGTTGTCCAGTAAAACCGTGACCAGCACATTTCTCGCCGACTGCGACGTCCATTTCACCAGCACTTCGTGCCACTGTCCGTCGTTGACGCGTGTCTTCATCAGCGGGATTCGCTTGAACAACCCTGCTGTCGTTCTTATTTCGTAGAATACGTAGCCACTCATGATCTGATGAAGAGGGGGAAAGGGTTTGAATGGGGCCAATAAGGTGACAGCAGCTGAGCTTGACATCAACGAACTGTCGGTAATTGTTGATTGAAGTCAAAACCGTGAAGCCCGCATGGTGAGTGGTCTGAAGTATTGGTCGGCAAACTATGGGCTTCGGCCCAATTGTAGGCCGTTTAGTACTTTTTATTGGGCCGCGTGGTATGTAAGAGCTACAGTCCTGCGCCGTTTGCGTGGGTTAAAACAAAGGTTACTGTAACAACTATCAAACATTGATTGTTTGACCTCAGCAAATCATTGTTTATGTCATTATACGGCTTATGACATAGACATGGCATAAGAACGCAACAAGTAACTGAATACAGCATAAGTATGTAAATCGGGCCTGCAAAAATATGCACGGGCCTTTAATTGCGACTGAAAGGGTGGTTTGGGCCATCACATCGAACGTTTGCCGGTTACTATGGTCTAAAAGCTTCAAGACAGTTAGATGGCGACGTAATGTCACGCGAGCTCTTCCCTGCTCATCAATCATGCAAAAAAACGAAAATGGTAGCAAATACAGCAGTGGCTCTTCACCGGGGGGACGTCAATAAATTTCCAGGGGGACGCGTGTCCTTACGTGTTGTAGAACATGGAAAGTTTTTGAACGAAAAAGTGTTCCGTCCAATTTGCTTATTCAAAGTCAGGGGGGCTTCAAACAAAGGACAAATGGTAAAGTGAGGCGTTGTAGAGAAAAGGTCAAGAGCCACTGAAATACAAGAAGTACACAAGAAACGTGAGTACATTTTCGTTTAAGACATAAATAAAAATCAAAGACCTTTCGGAGCACTCCACTAAAGGAGAAACGACGTTAACTGGAAAAAAGAGGCGATTGTCTCGCTCGTACCTTCACTTGTGTCGTCAAAAACGAATTGCTGCCGAAGTCAACGTGCGTCACAACCGCGTCTGTGACGTCGACAGTGCGAAACGCGACTTTCTGCGTCCACGGTAGACGGAAAATGGAAATGCTGGAGGCAGCACGGTAGAGCAGGCACCCCACGCCGGTGAAGCGGCCTACGTATATGCTCTGGTGTTCGCACCTGTGTAAGGGACACGATAGTGATTACGATGCGTTTGTACAATGCTCGTTTTGCAATTCTGAACTAAAACGCGAATACAATCGTTACAGGAGGCTGTGGGAAAACCACGAAAAGAAGTCCCTGGCAGGTAGACCGCAGCTTTTCGATCAGGCCATATTTTTTGCGCACTGAAAATCCATCGCGAAGTTGCAACTTACCACGGCTTTGTTTCTTGCGAAACAACAGGGAATAAAACAACGCAAAACAACAACACCGAGGGAAAGGCGCCAAGCAAGATCGTCTGTTGCTTATCTGCAACGTACGAAAGAAACGTAAACAGAAAGTGAAGTAAGCATCGTTAAAAGAGAGAGAAGTGGGGGGTAGACTACCGCACCAGCATACAAAAACAGGTAGGAACAGTGGCCAAGGGGGACTTTGGTGGGCTTAGCCCCCCAAACAAAGCTCCAAGCCCCTCCAAATTGATATATGAAACACTAAAAACCAGTGTTGTTTCGTCAAATTTTAGAATGCTAAGCCCCCTTGCGCAAATGTAAAGCCCCCCTACTGAAGACTTTCTGGCGACGGTTCTGGTGAGAAACACACTCATCCGTGAAGCGATACTGACGCGATGATTTTAAACACACACGCCAAATCTCATCATACGCGCGCAAAAAAACAACGCTACTTAAACAGCGACAAAGTATAGTTCCTGCAGCAAGCAGGTGGTTGCAAACGCTCGGACCTCACCTTTTGCCAGTGTTGCCGTCCTTGCATCTGCACCGGAAATCGCCCCACGCCTCCTCGCAGACGCCGCCGTTCCGGCAAGACGCGGATTTGCAGCGCTGCCGCGTCGGGTCGCATCCGGGCTCGGAGCCGTTGTTGGCCACGTAGTGGGCCAAGTCGAGCCGGCGTCCGTCAATGACCAGGTCCCTGAGACAGCCGTCGTACTCCTTGCTGTGGACCTGGTAGGCCTCGGGAAGGTCTGGGACGCCGCCGAGGAGGAGTGGCGACGTGAGATCGAGAGAGCTGGAGACAAAGAAGGCGACATGAGATCGAGAGAGCTAGAGACAAAGAAGGCGACGTGAGATCGAGAGAGCTGGAGACAAAGAAGGCAAACGATGCTTGTGTTTCGCTTCGCAATGTCAAGACTCTATTGAAAGTTATGAGGTAGCTTCTTGGGGAAACACCTCAAAGACAAAGGGGCCAATGGTAGTACTTGTGCGTTTATGACGAAATCATGGAGGACAGTTGCCCGGCAACGAACCTAAAGAATTTACAGCTTGCAAGGAATAGTTTCCAACCACAAATGCACATACGAACCACATATGTGGTGTTTAAACCAGCGTTTTTCAAACTTTATCATCTCGAGGACCCCCAAGTCATTTATTTATTTTTTGCGGACCCCAGAGGTGAATACCATCAACAACAAATAAAACATCAGCCACATGTGGACAAAATGTACAAGTCTTTTATTCATGTTAACGTCTGCACAGTTGTCACATAAACATCGTAGGTTGAGTGAGTTTTGCGGTCCTGACAACATTCTTCTACAAGCGTTGAATATTCTAGGCTTGATTTTGGACAAAGCTAGTCGAATGTCTTGTCTCACATCCATTCTTTTTCGATATTTTGATATGTTTTTTACCAAACTCGGCAAACCCGCCTCATATCAAGGAAGGTCTTCTTTCAATGTAATCACAGCAACAGTGTAAGTCTGTAGCTGAGAAGCCCAGAAACACGACAGCGAAAGTGAACATAATTTTATTTTGACTCCATTCTCGGCACGCAAATCTATGAGCACTTCATTAAAATCTTCGTCGTCGTCAACTTAGTTTAGGTCAGCTAAAAATGGATCTCTCATTCATTCCGCTCTTTTTCCTCCCACTACCTGCTCTTGCCTCCTAAGTTGCTGAAAACCAGGGTTGCCAGGTTGTCATGAATGAAAAAGGCCACATCAACCGTAAAAAAGCCAAATACAAGATAAATACAAAACGACATTTGTAAACACACAGTAAAGGTTGCACTGCACTTTCAAAAGACAATATACACATACATCCAATAAAGCTCACTCATATAGTAAGTCTCAGAATTTTTGGTCTTGCTGACGAGTAACTTGAAAACAGCAAAAAGAAAGGCATGCTACAAAAAAATTAAAATTTAAAATTCTAATGCAGAGTTTGCAATTAAAATTTATCATTTTGTGTGCAGAAATCTGCCAAACTGACGTTAAAATTGAATTGGTCAAAAAGTTTTTCAAACAGAATTGAAAAAATGCCAGAGGAGTTAAAAAAAGGCCAAAAATTACAACATTTGGCCTCAAAAAGCCAAACTGGCAACACTGCTGAAAACATATGCTTATACCAAGACATGCCTAACTTGTCTTTTGAAGTTGTGAAGTAACAATGACGATTGGCAACTAACTTCAGTAATGCAACAATGACTTTTGATTTTATCTTGACATTTGATAGTACCGTGACTTTTGATGGAAAGCTGAAAACGTCCAAATAATTGGACTACTCAATAAGACAAAACAGCAATATCCAAACGAGAGGTTTAGTATTATTGCTGTAGTGCAAACGTATTTTCATCACTCTTAATTTCTTGAAGTTTTGGTCACTCGATGGAGCCCCAAACACCAATTTTTTCAACCTCCGGGGTTCCGCGGACCCCACTTTGAAAACCTATGGTGGTTTGAACATTTCGTTGTTATTTAGCAAACATAATTTTTATTAAAATTGTGCAGTTAAAAAAGCTGTGCAATGCCCTGTATCAGAAATTGTTTCTCTTTTAAATGCAACTAATCCTTACAACCAATTAACACAGCACACACAGGACACGTGACGTCTCACAAAGCACGACTTTTCGAACAACGTGCTATTTGTCGGCGAACCATGTAATTATTCCGACGCGCTGAGCGGAAGCTGGCGACAGTCGACAGAACGGATTTCACGCGGTCGCGAGAGGCCGCCGTCACACAAACGTTGTCGCCACGGCAACGTCAGCAAGACTGCAGAAACCTTCCACTAAAAATCGTCGACGCAGTCTTATGTGCAAAACTACACTTGCAAGAACTTAACAGGGAAGAATAATCAGAACATTAGCGCGACAATGCTACAGCTGAAGAACCGATGACGGCCAGTTGTCATTCTGTCGTACTAGTTCTAGTTCTTTAAACGCTTCAAAGAACTAAATAGTGCTTTCTTTCCAACATCACACTTTCAGTATCAACAGCAGCTTTATCGTTCACATTCGGTTCGTAAATTTAAAAGTTGAAAAGGAACAAAGTTTCAGCAAAAGAAAGACATCCATCCGAGAGCCACAGTCTTTCAACAAGCGTTTGGCTGTCGTTAACGATGTAATGGCAAACGACAATAACTCTGGCCTAAATAATTGATTGTAGTGACGATCGTCAGGCCAAGTTACAACATTTCTGATCACGCGAGCTTCAAAAGGCTTTTATATTTTTGAGCTAGTCCGAAACATGTGCTTTTTCTTATCATTGACTCGTTCGTATCGTTAAAGATTTACTTTCAACTAAACCAACCTTTTTTCAGCGCCGACGACTGAAGTCTTGGTAGAAATAATTCGGAACCAACATATTTCAGTCAAACGACGCGCACCTCACGATAGGAGCGACAAACAACGTGACCATTTAACACTTGAAGCGTTACTCGGTTCGCAATTGGCCGTTTGGGGCGGTGGGCGTGGCTAAACGACAGGAGCTCGCACCTGCCATAATGACCAGGCCGGACAATTTCGCGTTATGATGCGAAGGGAGGCTGATGGAAGGGCGTGATTGCTGGAGCTTCGTGATTTCAGATATACGCTAAATGATGCCAACGACCGCATCTTGTTTTTGAACTAAAAGCGACGTCCAAGCCGTTTACATGACAACAAGCCCACAGACACGGCATCGATATGTTATCTTCTGGGCCAGTTGGCTTAAATACGTGCGAACTCGTTTGGGTTCTTCGCCGCGCAGCACAGCTTATTGTCTCGTAGTTCGCGTCCAAGCGGAACAATGCCCAGCTCGCCACAACAGCGGTAACACGACACTATGAGAAGCGGAAACTACGCGAACTTTCATATCATTTACAGTAATGACCAAGCGCGCTCGTTGCATCAGCCTGCAGTTTGCGTCAAGCCTTTGTGAGTAATTTTCGGCGATGAGTTGGTGTTGTTGTTCGTTGGGCTGAGCGGCACGATCACTGCTTCCTCTGATCGGGACGGCAGCAGAGTTCGTCGAGTTGCTTGAACTCTTTCAATTACCGCTCCCGGGGCTGCTAATCAGTCAACGCCGTTTTTCGGCGCAAGAACTTGCATCGTCTATGGCAAGCGAAAAATCAACGCCTAAAGTTTTCACGTATTTACAGCAGCACTGCGAAAAACGTAAACCGCTTTGTCCGAAATAACTTGGCGTAACTGCGCGAGGACGGCAGGATTCCTCGCGCACTGTGTCCCCGAGTAAATATGTCCTTCAAGAGCTGCCCCATCGCCGCCAAATTTTTGTGTCAAAAAGTAAGAAAACAGAACAAGCTGGTTTAAAAAAAAAAGTTCAGATGTTTGGTTCAACTTCATACGTTCAAATTTTTGCGTCTGAAAAGAAAACAGAAAAAGCTGTTTCAAACAAGTAGCTTTCGTATCCGTGTTCGACTCACTTTTTACCGCCTGCTTGTTTCACGCGCTTCGAACACGTATAGTTTCCCATCGCGCTGTTCCAGTTGGCGGCGACCGCAGAATCGCACGACTCAGGGTCAACTGTCAGCACGGCGATCTTGTTCGACGACGGCCCGGCCCTGCTTTGGACCCCGTGCGGCAGGGGCCCGGGTTTGGGCTGAAAAACGAAGTTGCGGAAAATCACACGACGTCGTAGAGCGGCTGTTTTGATTTAAAAAAACAAACAAACTTCACAAAATAAAACGCTAGGCTTGAGAACTTTCGGGGAAGCATCCCCCGAATTCCTTACGAATCCCCGTTTAAACTGGAAAGTATGTGCCGTGACTGGTAAAACATAGACCCAAACACGTTTGGGGGTGACCGAAACAACGGCCAAGATGTGCGGCCGCGAAAGTGGAAGTGGCGCGATGTGAAGGAAGCACTCCAAGTATTTTCGGCTCAATCCCCGGAGAAACAGCAACAGGTCAGGATTACCCCGCCCCATTTTAGGCCAGTGGTTCTCAACCTTTTTTCTACCACGCCTCCCGTAAGCAATTGTCCTTTGTTTCAAGCCCCCCCTGACTTTTAATAGGCTGTAAAAACAAGTGTATTCATTGGTAAATTTATTGATCAAACTTTCCATGTTGTAGGGTGCATGAGAGCTCGCGCCCCCCCTCCCTCCCGGTTAAGAACCACTGTTCTCAACCTCACCTCGTTGAAGTACTCCAGTAGGACGGTGTGCCACTTCCCGTCGCTCAGGCCACCGGCCACGTATGGGTCGACCACGGACCAGGCCTGGCCCGTGGAGAAGTTCAGCTGGACCTGGCCGTCGATCAGCTCGAGGGTCATGAAGTCGTGCTCGTGATTCAACCTTCCGTTGTAGAGGATCAGGCCGTTACGGGCCGTGGTGGCGAAGCTGACCAAAGAAAAGGAAAGAAAGGAAACGTCAGGCGAGAATTGCATCGGGACGAAAAGAATTTCGCAACGTTGTATTTGCGCGTGCAAAGCTATTCGAATAAGCACGCGAAAAAAACGCAACAAACAACAGCAGCTTAAATCGACTTTGTTTCGCACAACGAGGCCAATTGTGAAGAGGCACTGCCGTCCGCAAACGGGGTTTCAATAATGTTCGAGCTTGATTGAACTTTTCCCAAACGACTAATCATATAAACACAAGCATTCTTCGACTCGGGTTTTTTTTGGTTCCACGACCGATTTTTTTAATGGCCGAAAAAATTAAGCCAATTCGGTCATAATGCTCTTTTTCCAGTCATAAAAACATATCCGCAAACGAAACAATTGACGGAACGCTTTTAAGCTATTTCGGCCAAAATGACCGAAATGTCTCGGCGAAAAGAAAAACCCAGTCTTCAACGCCAACATCACGGAAACGGCAGCAAACTCAACGCCATTCACAAACAGCGAGATCAACACTGTGAGAGAGACCGCGCAGCATGGCAAAGCCGAGGACTTCTTCGCAAAGCACTAGTCCTGAGAGTGGTCACAACTAAGCGCCTTCGCGAAAACTGCGACTAATCGCGTTTCGCCGAGCAATTACCGCGGAGCTCGTCCTGTGCGCTGTTTCCTAATTTTTCGTTGGGACATTTCGGTCATTTTTCCGAAATAGCTCAAAAACTTTCTGCCATCTTTCGTTTTCGGGCATTTTTTGAGCGAACAGACGTGATTTTATTTCAAAAAAGATCGGTCAATGACCGAAAAAGATCAATCCAGGTTTGCACCTGATCGAAAGGGTGAAATGCCATTGATTGGTCACGCCCGGCAGGGTGAGGAAGTCGCCGGGTCGGAAATGACGCGTGCGCAGCTCGCACTGGGGGGACGCATCGTCGCGGAAGGCGCTTCCGTGGAGTCCCAGCGCGCCGCAGTCGCACGATATTCCTCCTCCCACGACGTCGTTGCACTTTCCGCCGTTCTGACACACGTCACTGGCGCTGGCGCACGTGGCGTGCTTCATATCGACTTGGCAGTGCGCTCCTGGCGACAAAAACGGGAGGAGCGGATTTAGCGAAGCATGGGCAGCTCTCTTCATTTGAACTTGCTTGTTTTCAAAAAATGCAATCTCGCGCACAGCAACGTGAAGTTGGAATAATATTGATAACAAAAGCAAGCTTCACGTTTGTGGTGAGCAGCGTCCGGTCGGACACTTCCGCGACTTGGCAGCCTTACCACGATTTGAAAAACTGAAGCACTCGAAAGCGGAAATCGAGAACACTGAGAGACCAGTGTCAAAACAAACATCGGATGTAAATTCGCCGCCTGCGGCGCTGCATCTATGGATCAGTTGAAAAGCTTGCAGCGATGATTGCTTGCGCAAAGAAAACAGATCGCAGAAAATTGGCTTTGTCCAGCATAGGTCATTGTTTGCCAGGGGCAAATAAATAGGACAATCAACGGTTGTCAGTACAATAGAATCGGTGAATCGTTCAGAAGAATAAGGCCGAATAACCCCGACTGACGACCTGAAAACTGAAGAACTTGTCGTTGCAAAAGCATCTGCTCTTTTAGCAATGGCAGTGCAAAGCACACAAAGAACACTACAGTCATCACCACGCGGTATAGTTTTTAACCTTTTCTAGCTGTTTGCCTCTTTAGTCTTATTTGAAAGTTAAAATGAAACGTGAGTCGCGGCACAGCAAGCTACAGCATCAGGCTTGCAAACGTTAGTAGTAACAGTTTACTGGAAATGGATTTTTTTTTTATTCTTATGTTGTTGTTTTTTAATAATATTCTTATGTTTCCAAAATAAACAGTCTGTCAGGACACCGAAAAAACAACAAAACTGTTATTAAAAAGTGTTAAGCTCATACTGCGCGTTTCGGTCGAGAGACGGCGATAGAGATGCAACAATGTCCAGTTGATCCTGTGCAAAGCTGATTTCCCTTCGACCGAGCAAAGCCGGAAACGGTGACAGATTGTCGCAAGAGAAGAGTTGCCTCGTGAGCTCAATGTAGACTGTTAGTCTCGATGCGCGCGTATTCACTGAATAAATGCATGCTGAACAGGGGCGACAGGATGGTGAGTTATAACGTTGCTTAATACCCGTGTAGCATAGCTTGTATGCCTGTATGGGCGCTTATACTACCTGTGGCGTAGCCTATGTGGACCACTATAATACCTATAACATTGCCTACATCCATGGGCGTTAGAAATGGGGGGGTCAGAGCCCGCTGGAAATTGAAATTTTCCTGTTAACTTTTCAGTAGAAAAATGTTTTTCAGTTAGTTTCGCGTTGGTAAAATGAAATATCACCACTGTTGTCTTCCCCCCGAAAAAATCCTCCCGACGTCAATGCCCAAACCTATGGCAACAAGATGTGCAAGTACGGTTGACAGGATCGGCACTGGTTTATTATAACAACAGTTGCTTCTTGAAGTTCGTAGGCAAGTGAAACTTGACGTGTTTTCGTTTGGCCTGCAATAGCGCATCAGCAGCAGTCTGCAGCTGGTTGCAGCACGGACAGACTCACCTGTGAAGCCAGACTTGCACAAGCACGTGTACCCTCCTTCCTTCGGCACGCACTGACCCTGGTTCGTGCAAGGGTTTGAAAAGCAAAGATCCACTTCGTCTGAGCACGTCTCCTCGTTGGTGAAGCCGATCGGGCACTCGCACCTGACGTTTCAAAAAAAACATGTTCGATGTGAGAGCGAGAAGACAGAACAGAAGCTCGAGCTCAGCGTCTCTTTTTTTCTCAAGGTTTCTCGCTTGCAATACGCCTTCCCTAAAACTGAACGCGATTTATTGTTTCCTGCAGCGCGTCAAACAAAACAATTTAGTGAATTAAAGCGCAAACGCCAAAATCCGAAACACGTCTCCTCGCTGCAGCCCGCCTCCTGTTCCCCCCCAGCACATTCCTACGACGAACTCCGGTGACCGACATGCGACTCGCCGACAGAACAAACATTAAACAAAGACACGTTTGTTGAGTCGCGCGGTTGTTAGTTTTTTCGCATACACACGATACGCCGCACTTTGCGTGCAACACGGACAGCAGATGTTCTGCTAAACATCACGGCAGGCGTGTCTTTTCGTCGTGTCCGCACGCTTGTCTGGATGCGAGAACGGAATCCAACGTTCCGAAATTAACATGTGGTTCACTGCGAAAGCGCAACATATTATTGAACGAGAGCCGGAAAAAAATTTGAACCGGAAAATTTCGATAAGTTTCCGGAACATCGTCTGACGCGTCGGTAGCATCAGACTGAAGCCCTTTCCTATGAATTGACAGAATAATAAGTCTAAATCCCTTTGAGCCGCCAGACGTAACTTTCTAATCCTCACACTGCGCGAGGAAAATCCTTTCGAGATTCGAGGTACTTACTTCAGCCTGTACACTGGGTAGATGGGCCGGAAGATCATGACTGGCGATGAAACGAATGGCGCTGAGCTGTCGAAGGTCAGGATCGATGTGCAGCGCTTGTAGTTGAGGCAGGGCTCGCGCAGACAGATGTTGTCGTCGAACGGAAGGACGTTCTTGCCGGTCAGCTTGGACAGGGTCGAGCGGTTCAGGTAGACCTGGGAGACAAAACAGAGAATAACGAGAAAACGATTGAATTGAATTTGAAAAACAACACCTGCAAAAATAGATATAAAATTTAAATGAACAAAGAACTAAATATAATAAAAAAATTTTTAAATGGGAAAATCCTGACATAAAACAATGACAAGTCAGAAAGCAAACAAAACAAAGATAAGCCTGGCTGCCGGTAGTGCGCACGCAACTTTAGGAGAAAAAAATTACACGAATACAACTTCGAAACAACGATTCTTTTGAGATGGGGTGAACAGGTCGTCTATCTATGCAGCCAGATCCAACAGCAGGCCTCGTCAATTTCCACGGTCTTGTCGATGAAACACTCGCACGTTGTTGAGAGTGCGCAAACGCAATTTCATCTTACCTGGTCTTGCAAATACTTGGACGGGAAGAATTGTCCGTCGTCGGACGCTCGCACTGAGAAACTGACGTTCAAGACTTTCCTGGTCACGTCCGTGTCGTTGTGCACGTTGAAAATGAAGACGTTCTGCAGAGACGGAAAGCTTCGGTCACGGGTTATTTTTTGCAACTTTAATAAGAGTTTCGATTTTGTATTTTGCAGTAGGTTTTGGGTGGACAGGCAGAAAGTGGTCGGATTCTCATCTGGCAAGCTTGAACTGTCGGTAACTCACAGGCAGGTATGTGTGTAGCTTGTAGTGGAGCATGCGACAGAGCATGGGTCGGGCCATACACCCTTTCTCTTCTTTCGACAACATAATGGACACAGAATACTTTAGGATAAGACAGGGGTCCTTAAAATTTGCCTCAGTACCCCCGGGGTACTGAGATTAGACATTGGGGGTATTCAAAGGTGCTGGGTAGCGAAGTCCAAATCCAGATTCAAGTCCTCATTCTCTGAGAACTTGGACTTGAATATTTTTTTACCAGTTCTGTTTTATTTCTTGCACTTTTTCTGTTATTAAACTTTGTTGAAAAGGCGTATCCATATTGACGATAATTTTACTTGGAGGTATAGAGGCGTTAAACCTTTAAGGACTACTGAGGTAGCGGCTTTGCAACTTTTACAGAAATATAACAGAATGGTTTTACAGACACTTGTGAAGTGGCAAAAACTGCATGAAAAACATGAACTTGATAACAGTGAAAAGAGTAACGATTATATATTTGCATCAGAACGTCAGATTTAAAAACAACTCCACTCGCATTTCAACTCGAAACAAGGATTCAATCTAACAAACTTGCAGCTATACGCGCAGCAATGCGTCACTGTGCGACTACAATGCGCCGCAGGGCGCGAGCGCTGTTAAGCGGAAGACCAGCGCTTTTCCAGTCGAAGTCACGTGACCGGAGCGGGCACGTCGCGGGATTCCAACGGAAGTCAAGCGTTAACAAACAACTTCACCAGTTACGTTGAAAGTCGCGTCGAGCGACGACGAAGCTGGCAATTTACCGGCAGCGGTTTGTTCGCGCAAAACAAGTTGGCGCAACGGAAGAAGAACTTGGCCCGGGTGACCGAGGGCCAATTTGCAGGCGGGTCGGCGCTTGCGCGGCGGCGGCCGCGCCGGGGCGATCAGAAGCGATCGCGCGGTTGCAACTCGACACGGAACAAGGTTCACTTCACACACCGACCTTTGCGGGCACTTTGAAAATTTCGGACAGGCCTTCGGTGAAGTTGTACATGGTCGGCGAGAGAAAGGCGCGCGCGTCCATGTCCTGTATCCGGACCGTGATGCTGCGTCTCAGCATCTCATCGTTTATTGCCGTGACGCGCATGGTGCACTTCGCTGTGGTCGCGTGCAGGCCATCTGCAAGCAGACGATTGGCTGAACCGCGGTTTGAAAAAAAACAGAGCATTCTATCGCGTCACAGACGCTGCAAGATGCAAAGCAGTTCGTCGCTACTTGACTGGGCAACAGTTTCGTTTATGACGTACCGCTTACGTCAGTGGTTCTTAACGGGGTCCCCAGAAGGAATGCAAAAGTGTTTTCTTTTAACCCTAAGATGTATAAACAACAATCACTTCGACCCATGACATCACTGCAGAAAAGGGGTTCCCAAGCCTATATCTGGTGGAATAGGGGTCTCGCGGGTTGGAAAAGTTAAGGACCATTGGTTTACTTGGTGGTGTTCAGTGCTGTTCCTTCACTAAATGTAGGTAAATATTTCTATCGCGTTCAATTATATCGCATTATCCCTGCTTTAACGCAACTATAGGCAAGTGGAACGTCAATCACTATTTTATGGCTATGCTACGTAACAAACAGCTTCCGGCATTCTTTTTGCATCCCACTCAGTTCAAACAATCGATTATCTTTGTCATCAGTCGTAAATGAATACAACTCGTGTTTGAAGTTAATCACCGCGAGTAGAAACACATGACTCGAAAGGACAAGTGCCAACTTACATAAACAACGTAAGCGAAAGGACAACGTAAGCACGCACGACGTAAGCACGTAAGCACGCACGCTCGATGATCGGCTATGGAACGAAGANNCATGACACGGGCATCGGCTTTTCGATGCATAACATTAATGCCGTTTCAGCGTTAAGTTCTACCGCAAGGCGTTTAAGTATCCAGTTACCATCGCAGCTGCATCGGGAAGACCGATGGGCGGTGCGCTGCACAATTTGCGAAAATCGTCGCACCGCCCTCGGGCGCATCGGCAATTTAGGTCGCCAGGGCTGGAAACCGCCCGGGCGCTCTGATGCGTCAAAGTCATCGCGCACTGTCTTATCTGGCTACGACTACAAGATCCTTAACGCAAGAACAAGGCAGGGGAAGAATACGACATCACACTGTGTGTGTGTCCGTGTTCATTCCTGCTACTTCAATGCAGGCAACAAACACCAGCAGTGATCGGAAAGCCCGAAGCGACAACAGCGAAAACTGAACAAGTGCGCAGCGCTGCAACACAAACTGCCTGTTGAGGAAGAGACGGTAGCAGTTATTTCACTCCGCACCCCACCTGACACTTCGATCAGCATGGTCAGCGAGTACTGGCGCTGGTTGCGGTCAAGCGTAGAGTTAAGCCGCAATTCGCCGGTCTGCGGGTCCATCAGCAGCAAGTTGCCCTCGTTGCCTCGCACGATCCTGCAGCCGCAACAACAACAACATTTAACAACGGTAGGTATTCTTCGCATTGGTCGCGACTCGAGCGATGAATGAAGCGCGCGCGGCTCTGATGACGGATAATAGCAGCAGCGGGCAAACCGCGCATACGCCGACTCTGGGAAACCGTGAAATTGCGCGCCCGTCGGAACAGCCACCTGCCTTGCACAGTCGTGTTGTGCTGTGCTTGGGCGTAGAAAGGATTTTTTCCAGGTGGGGGGGAGCATAGTGAATTTTTCCGAGGGGGGCATCGTAGTGTATTCTTCCAGGGGGGTGCAACAGTCGTGAAATTTCATTTTACCAATTCCGGAACTAAAAGGAAAACATTTTTCTGCTAAAAAGTTAATAGCAAAACATCAAATTACAAAATACAGGGCAGACTAGACCCACTTGCCCCGCCCTTCAGATGCTGAAGACGCTGCGCAGTGTGCTTGGTATGCAGCACAACTCGCAGAAGCAGCGCCAACAAGTGACCACAGCATAAATGAAGCGGTATATAACCTGCCCATATTTGATTATTTTTAACAAAAAAATAAAAACACAAAGCTCTAAACGCAGATCTAGATAACTTTCTGCAACCTCTGAAAAAACGCATTTCGTCAAGTAGAAAATATAACACTGTAGCTGGCGTGCCTTGTTTAAGCAGTAGTAATCCATATATAAACAGCGTGATACACGTAGTGTACCAGCAAACGGCACCGCGCTGTGTAAACACAAAGCGACGATCGTATAAAGTATCGGCTTCGCACAAGACTAGAAAGAACTGACCAATCACGCGCTCGGGGGCACCTTACTACATTGAAAATGGACGTTTGCTTCCCACAGGCATCGGACCAACAGCAAGGCGTCGGGACTGCCATAACATCGACAGAACTGACAAGGTGCACGTAGCGAAGTGCGCGACTGCGCGCTCATGCAAGATGTGGCATTCATTCAATTAATCGGGCGAAACTAAACAAAAAAGGACATCGGTTTTGACCTTGAAGTGGGAATTTTCAGCAACAGTTTCCGCTGTCTTGTGAATGCGATTCACAAGACGTCAGAGTGTCATTTTGTTCTAGGGTTCAACGGGGGGGCAAGTGCAATTTCGTCATTGGACGCGCTTGGTTTGTAATACACAAGAAACGAAACACGGTCACATTGCTGTGTCACGAAACGCGCTGCTGCACAAAACCAAATGCTCTAGTTATCGCTTTGTTTCAGTGGGGAGGGTGAGTTGCAGCTGGGAAGGAAAGTGTCGCATAAACTGTTTGTCTGATTAAGTTTTTTTTGTTTTCGCTTGGATAGCGGTAGATGTCACACCGCTGCTAATCACCAATTCAGTGCAGCGGGATCAGCGAAACTGAAACAGAGGGCCAAATGGATATATCGCCCGCTAACTTTTTGGATTTCGACCGTTAAAACTTTTTTGTGCGGTTATCGGTATTTTTACATTACTCAAGCCACAGTTAAGACATTACAATGCATATTAAACCACTCACACGGAAAACGGGAACAGCTTTCAACTGAAGAAATACACGGAAATATTAGCATTTTTGCAAAATAATGATTTAATAATCAAAATTTAACAACTTCAAGTTATACTTGAGGAAGCTCAAATTAGTGGCTTTCATCAGCAAATATTGCCTATATGCATCGGCGGAATTTTGCTGATATGATATATCGACATGCCGGGTCAAGCTCATGGCACTCTGTACAAGATAGCACTGGTCGGGAATGTTTAAGTATCAGATTAGGCAGAAACTGCAAAACCATGATGACGTCAGTGTGCTGATGTCAAATTTGAAATCAAAATCTCTCATAACGTCAGGTTTTGAGGATATTGCATTTCCTCAAACTACACCCTTGAGGTTCGGGCGTTCGTTGATCTGAAAAGAACAACTAACGTAACCAGTGGTCTCTGCAAAATTCATGAGGATGGGAAACACTGGCTCAGCACAATACTGCACCGGTTCAGAACAGGGCGTTAACTCGCTGGAATGCGGGGATTAAAATCGCAGCTCTGCAATTTAACTAATCCATCCTTCGCCGCGTCTGCGTTTTCCAACAGAGGATGCGGCGCGTGTGAACTGGGGTGGAAAGCTCCGTGTAAATTTCAATGTGCAATTTGCATCGTCGCTGGATATTACGGTCGATTCAGAGCGACGCTGGTCTAGGTTTGCTACGAGCGAATTCGCTGAGATTTGAACGAAATGAACGTTAGTTTCAAAACACGACGACTGTTTGTGGAGCGTGTCTCGCAGCATGTTAAGGCCCTCAAACGTTCCTGCGGTAACTTTTTTCATAACTGGTGGTTACACAGACGTCTGCTTCAAAGTCGATATACTACTCGGCAAAAGCTTGCAAACCGTGGCAGGTGGCCATTCGTAAGATGAAGAAGTTACGAACGAAGCCGGAGAAGCGCCTCATTCTAGTTCTGGAACAAACTGCTAAATGCGAAAATTGTTACTGCCACTGAAAAAGAACGTTTTGTTCAGCATAGATCGAAAAAAAACAACGATTTTTTAACATATGTGATCTCTGAGTTTTTTATGTAATCTGAAAGTTTTTACTTTACGCTTCAAGCGTATTTGTAAGTAACTGGTTTGTTATATATAACGTAAACTGCTTTGCAAAGAACGCAAACTGCTTTGTTGTATAGAACAAAGACAGTTCAGATTTCTGGGCCATGTTACACGCAAAGGAGAGCTTGAAGATATTACTTCAAGTGGTAGAATCCCATGAAAACGTACTAGGGACGCCCAACATTTTACTTTCATCAATACCTTTAAACGTTTGCATAAAAATCCTGGAAAATTTTGGGAGGCTGCCCCTAACAGAGCAAAATGGGAAAACACCATTGCACACCAAAGGCTGGATAAGCCAGGATACCGAAAGAGAGGGTCAGTAACGGGATTTTAGCGCGAGGTATTTGAAGGAGAACAAAGACCAAACGGGCGTTTATTGCACCCAGGAACGTTTACGGCACATGAAACCCAACGTTTTTGGAATTTTCAACAAGCAAGGTTTCGATTCGGAAAACGAGTCGATACAAAACTGTGCCGATGCGAGCTGTCACATAACAAGCCGCGACCACGCCCGCAGTCAGCCCAGCAGCTCGTGAGACCTATTCAAGAAAAAAAGGCCTTTCGGCTCTTGGGACAAGTAGCCATTACACGCCACTTGAAAGCAACTACTGACTGTTTGTCTAGTGACGAGGCACGACCGCGCTGCTCGAGGCATCGAGAAAGCATTTTAACAGTTATCCGCGTACAAACAGAGGACTTGACTGTAGCACACGTACTGCTTGCGGTTGCATCGACAAGTTTGGAAACAATACAACAGCAAGGTGGAGGCGACACGCATACAACAGGACGAAGAATCATACGAACCACCAAAGACCCACAGAGTTTGTGTTCGAGAACACAGACCGCCCATAACAATGCGGCTTTCTTGCCTGTGGCACTTTTACTATCAAACCACGACATCGACGTCGCGGTTCGCAACCTCGTATCTGCGTGAAAAGGTCACTGGAGGAGGTCAGTGTTTTCTTTTACGGTTCTTTCAAGGCGCGCGGTGAGTAAGAAAGTCGCAGTTTTTTTTAATTTTACTTCAAGAAAGTTGTTTTGGAAGGCGCTGGTACAGACAGAAAGCGAACGACTCCACTTGCACGACATTCAGTAAATACGGAACACCGATTTATATGACCTGCGTGGCGAAGTTTGCGGGAATATAGGCGACGGACTTGGCAAAAAGACTCGAAACACAATCATCGTCTTGTTCGGGTACTTCATTCAAACAACATTACCAGCGTACGGGTAAGACTAGCCCTTATATAACGTCCTGTTCTGAATAAAAGCAATATCGCTAGCAGCTTGCCGTAACGAAACGATATAAAAACGTCAAAATAATAGAAAGTGACGTTGAAACGTTGGACAGCAATGTTAATAAGCAACTTGAAATTCACAAATTTATCCAAAGCAAAAAAAGTGCTCGACGAAACGACGGATTCAGGGCTTCGGCGACAAAATCAGTCATCTCCGAATTTCGCAGCGACAGCGAGAGATTGCCGGCGCTTAAAACTGAATTACCCCGGTGGTGAGGGCGACCGTAGAAAATGATTTTAATTTACGCCCGTAATATTTGACATGTAAAATTCTGCGACCGTAACGTATTTAATAAACAACGTGTTTTATTTCGCGCCAAGACTCACTTTAAAACGCCCGAGCTCGCATCATCCGACAACGCACAGACACGAAAAAGGTCAGCACAGCAGGACGACCAGTCAAGCGTGACTACATTAGGATCATGTGCGATAATCTGTATGCCGTAAACAATGACGAACACTTCGTGTTACTGGAGGTAGCAACTGGTCGGATCCAAGTACACTATCTCAAAAGAAGCTGTCCCCGACATCGAGCAGGGTACGCTAACCAAGTTTTGCTTCGGTTGAAAACCAGGTCGTGTGTGTGTGTCAACGAACTCCTTGTGAAGAAATTAGCATATCCTTAGGGATGGCCATAATGGAGTGAATCAAACCTCTTAAGCCATCTTACAGTTTATTGATATTTGCAATCCTAATCCCTGGAGACCTCATCCGTCAAGATTGGTAGTAAAAAAATGCGCACTCCAAATCTGATATGAGTTTGCTTTGGGGGCAGAGAAGTATTGTATGATCTGCGTGAATTGTTCCTTCACAAAAACTTGCAACCTGTGTTTTTGGGGGGCATTTTTCGGTCATAGTCATTTTGAAATGACTGAAAAAAATTACGTCATTTCGGCCAGAATGTTTGAAAATACAGGCTAAAAAACACTTTTAGGGCGAGTTTTGAAACAACTGTGAGACAAACGACCGAAATGTTTCAGTGACCAAAATGTCTCAGCTAAAAATGACCGAAATGTTTCAGCGATAAAAAAACAAGATTACAGCTTTATCTATACTGGCTAAACAGCGGAGGTCCAGCATTCTTTCACGGGTAGCGAGAGACATTTTCAAGCGTAAAACATTGTACTATCGCCTTGTGTAACAATATCTAAGCAAAAGTTTTCGTGAACTCTTTAATAAGTTAAAATATTCCTAGCCGTCAACCCCACCCTTCCTTCCATCTCAAACAAGCTACGTTTTCAGCCAAATGAATGCAGAGGAGCGGGTCGGGATAACGTCACCGTCTATCTTGAAACAATGAACGACCCTGTATTTATTTGCGCGAGTAGGGGGCGTTGGTAATCTGCGAGCGCCAAAGCGCAGGCCAACAAAATGCCTATTTCTTTCCCAGCAGAATACAACAAAAACTCGCCACAACATTTTCATCAACTACACAGAAGTGAATTTCGCACCCATACAACCACCACAACGTGCTGAGTGCAAACGCCAGCGGTTTTCGATCCGGTCACGTAACTGGTGACGAGGATGAACACATTCAATGCAGTCAGCAACGAAATGCACCGAAATGCGACATTGCGCATATGCGAGTCAAACGTGTTTACAAGTGACGTCGTTTGCGGATGACGTCGTGCCGACGGCAAGCAGAAAGGAAGGCATACGGAAAGAAAAGGTGGTGACAGACCAACGGATTACGTCAATCCGGAGTGAGGTCTGAAATAACCGCTAAGAATCGTAAAGACTTGCCTGTAGGTAAGCCGGTCCGATACATCCGGGTCATAGGCCGGCACACTTCCGATTATCCCGGTGGGAAACGTGTCGCTCAGTTTTGATCTGTAATTGTTGAAGACTATTTCGAAGTCATTCAGCACCGGGTTATTGTCGTTGCAATCTTGCACCAGAATGATGATTGTACCCTGAAGTTCACGAATAAATGAAAAGTCAGTTTATCACCATCGCCAGCAAGACTTTAAAAATGTTTATTTCGGACGTTTCCACTCTAATGCAGCAAGATGGTGTTTCTATCCTGGCGATCTCATAAAGGCAGGGATGTTTTTTTTTTCAAAGATAAAACCACTTTTCCGCGAAAACAATCACCGATTTGCCACAATTTTATGTTGGAATGAAACGTTAAGGGACATAGGCAGAGTATCAACAAGATAAAATTTGGAAAGAAAATTGCGCAAGGTTGACACGCTGCAATAACTGCCAGGCCCGTAACCAGCTTGGGACACCAGGTGGGGCAAAGAGTTTTCTGAGGGGGCCCAAATTTTTTAAACTATGTCCAAAACATTTTTACAAGGGGGGGCGAAAAAAAATTTAGGGAGATTTCGCCCCCCTGGTTACGGGCTTGATCACTGCGGGGAATTTTGCGTTGAATCCAGCAGAGCATTCATCAAATCCGATTTAACACAAAAGTTCATTCATAAAATTGTCTATCGGCAATTAGCAAATGCGTAAACTCATTCCCTGTCCATTCAGACACAGGTCCAAGCCATCATTGAGAAATTTTCACTTCTGGCATGCGTCACAAGAAAGCATACATGATGAAGCAACGAAGCATATGCGATTCTGGTAAAGATTATTTAATGTGTTCTACGCTAATTTTTAGCTTGCCCGCGATACAGAGAATCTTTTACTAGCATTAATCGTCGNGAGCTGACATTAACTTGGTGCAGAAGGTTTAGGCTGTTGACAAAATTTATACCGTAAACAGGATACAACCCGCGTTTNGTAGCTCTTCCACTGTTTTTTTTTCTATTTTGCGTGATTTGACTGCTTCAATTTGGTGTGATCTAATTTTTGAATTGTGTTTTAATTCTTCCTATTTGGTAGAATTTAATTTCTTCTATTTGGCGTTATTTAATTTTTCAGGGTCTGATGACGTGGAACAACAAGTGAACGTCTGCAAACCTGGATTTTTTCGGTCATTGACTGAATTTTCTCTTAATTGACCGAATAAAATTACCACAATTCGATAATAATGCCTTTTTCAGTCATAAACAAACATCCGAAAACGAAAAAATGATGGAAGTTATTGTTTTGGACGAATGACCGAAATGAATCAGCGAAAAAAAAACAGCTGCAAAAAATAAAATAAAAAGTTGGTTCCACGTTCCGACAAGACTTTTGTCACACTTGACAACTTGCACTGAAGCGCTGTTGATGAAAATGTTTACTTTGTCATCCCAGATTACATATCAACACACTTAGAAGTAAAAAAAAAAAAAACGATTTTATTAAAACTCAAAGTCTTAACTGTTGACAGCTAACGCAATGCAAGTGAACATCAAAGTTTTCCAATCTTTACAGCTTCACATTTCAATCATCGAAAGCTTGAGATTTTAGCTGTGGTGGCGAAGAGCCACAGCTGTTAACCACGTAACTGAAATAAGACTCACTCAACAAGACACGACACTTCTCGATAGTCTACGTGCAGAGATGTTTATAACTTCTTAAAACATTTGTTATTCTAAGCGTCCACTTCGTCCATCGTTAATCTAGCTCTCGGCTGTGACAGTTCCAGCACTCGAGGACGTTACATCGGTGGTTCCCAAAATGTGGTACGCGAAGGCCTTCAAGGTGGAACGCAAACAGGCCTACTTCCTGTTTTTTCTTCACAAAAAATATGTTCACAGCTATAGTTCTCGCTTATCGGGTTGTGTTAAATAACTAGTGAATTTTTGTGTACTTCCCTAGCTGGTTTTCAAAAATGGCCGTTATAATTTCTCACAGCCATTTTATTCATGTCGAATTTGTGTCAAGTCTGGTTTTCCAAACTTTTGATCGAATTATATTTGGAAAATTGAGCTTTCTTGGAACACGGTATGCGGTGACAGTACAGGACCCACACAGGGTTCCTACACATTTTCAAAAAACATTTTCCTACTGTTCCAATACCTTTTCAATACTAAATTAAAAGAATTAAAAACCATCACTTATCGTCATTTTTGGAAAATTTTACTAAATTTTAGCAATGGAACACAATGCAAAAGACATCTGCAAAACTGTCATTAGCGGTAAAGAACCAGTTTTGAATAAATAACTGGCTGAATTTGGAATTTCCATTCTTTTTCAATACTTCATGTACATTTTGGTCAAATTCAATACTTTTTCAAAGTCTTGAATACCGATTTCACAATTCAATACTTTCAATACCGTGTGGGAACCCTGCCCACAAATGGCACGCGGTCAGAAATGTTTGGAAGCCACTGCTTGACATGAATACTCTGCAACAGAATTGCACTCACCCAACTAACAAGGCCATTCGACGTTGCGGAAACGGTGATAGAATAGTTGGTTTCAGTTTCGTAATCGAGCCGCTTATTCAAAGACAGCTCTCCAGTTCTGGAGTCCAGATGCCACTGGCGCAACACGAGAGGATCGTGATTGAGTTCGTACGAAATGGGGGACGTATTTAAATCAGGATCGTGTGCCTGCACTGTGGCCACAACATCTCCGATGTCCACATCCTCTTTTACTTTGAAGACCATGCGTTCGCTGGGAAAGCGCGGGGGATTGTCATCCACGTCTGTGACGTCGACAATCACCGTCACAGATGAGCTTCTTGGCGGTGAGCCACGATCGACCGCTAGGGCCACCAGGGTGTACCGGCTTATGTGCTCACGATCCAACCTACACAAAATCACCATTGCTGATTTTCAACAGCTTAACAAGGCTTGGCAAAGCAGCGTAGAACAAATCCAAACATTAGATCCATGACACACATAATGCATGACAGTTCCGAATTCGTCACGATAGTTACCAGGGGTCTTCAAACTACTGCCCGCGGGCCCAAATCCGGTCCTCGAAGCCATTTCATGCGGCCGGCATAGACACTTTATCAATAACAAAAAAAATAATATATTTACGAAAAATTTTTGATTTTGCAGAATGTAACATAAACCGAAACAATGGCAATACATAAGACGGCCACGTGAATGTCACTTGGCTAAATATGACTGCCTGCAGGCTGGCCTAACCTGATATGTTACTGCAATCTGAGGGCTTTGTTAACATTAAGTACATCCCATCTGAAGCCAGATTTTTTCACCATGCTAAAATCTGACAAGCAATTTCACCATTCTTTGCAATGAGTGTACTTTTATCATTAAAACAACATTCATGCTTTGATATTCTTTATTTTGGACAGCGAGCATATTATGGTCGGTCCTCGAACTGTTGTGCAACAGTTTATTCGGCCCTCGGACAAAAACGTTTGGAGCCCCTGCCCTATACGAATACATGTGACGAAACGCTGACAAAACCATTAATGCATGAGCCAGCATCGCGCTATCGGATATTTTCAAACAAATTTTGTTTGAAGTGAAAACCGAAGTAGCGCGACAAACACGGTCAGTCTGAAGTGAATGTGGAAAATCGAGTTTGGCGAAAAACACAGACTGATAACTGAACCGCAACCAGAACCTCGTAATGATTAACCCAGACATACAAAATACTGGGCATTCGCAACGGTACATTTATGACATCAGCAAACAGTTGAAACCGAAATGTCACAACATTCCTTGCACGAGTGGTTTTCTGCGCGGCTCGGTTCTCGTATGCGCTCTGACACAAAGACGTTTTGCAAAGCGCCAAGCAAAATCATGATCTGGCGCACCGACAAAAAGCCGCAACGTGTTTCACGATGGCAGTGGATAGGCAAAGTACGTGGCACCCCCCACAGATTTCCGGTATTTTTCGTGTGACAATGAGTAGAGCAACTACAGACTTTGCGCAACAAGTAAGACACGAATGTATCCAAACCAGATCATTTTGCTAAGAAATGACAGCTATAGAAATAAAAGTAAACTTTGGATGCAACATCAGAAGCCAGGTTGACTTGTTTTTCAGAAAGCAATTGAATGCAAAACTTCCAATTTATCTGTCGAGCAAAAGGACAACTTTAACAATTTTTAAGGCATGCTTGCAGTATAAAGATAATAATCAACAATAACTATATCTACTGTCCAGGAGTTCAGATAAATTTCATATTTCGTTAATTTTCTGGCGTTAACTGACTAAATTAGTGGTTCTCAACCTAGGGTTCGCCAACCCCCAGGGTTCACGGGAAGATTTCCTGGGGTACTTGGATGGCAGTTGAGTTTAGAGGAAAATGCGTTCTGATTGAAAACTCTGTGTAGATTTTGCCTGATCTTGCGTTGTTGTGACAAAACAATGTGAAATCCACGGCTTTGCCAGCTAACTGGTTGGGTTGGCTTGATTGTTTTATGACTCAAGGGTACTTAACAGAAAAAAGGTTGAGAACCCCTGGACTAAATGAAAGTGTTCTATGACCACCAACTATGTCAATACATTCATAAACAAATAAAATCTCAGTATGCCTGAAAATAATTATGTGAATGAGCTTTTGTGTCAACATATTTGTACATTCCTGCATTGTGTGTGTTGTGAACCTAGGAGTTCTAAGACTTGGAAGTACAACACTTCACCAACAGTAGTCTCCATGCTAAATCAATGACAGGTGACGGAAACCTAGCCAAGCATCCGCACTGAAAATCTTCCTTAAAAATTTGTCTATTTTCTAACACTCTGAATTGAACTAAAAATAGTAGAAAATCTGAGTAACAACCACCAGATTCTTATTGCTGCTTGATGCAGAACTTTCTCAGCATCACCAAAAAAGTTGCAGCCTAGTCTGTATTTTACACTGTACTTCAAAAGATCAACAACCCTGCAACCTTTCAACTACAACTCTTGCTTGATGGCTTTGGTGTATACTGGGTGGTATTCATTTACATAAAATGCAGTGAGAAAAAATGTGTTACTTCTAGTTTTTCCAGGTGATTGAGTTGCTGAATACCACAAACAAGGAAGTACCGATATTTCTACCATTCAGTGGAGTTTTTTCATATTTCACAAGTTCTTAATTAAAACAATGAGGTTTTCACCGTCTTGCAGCTAGTACTGGGCTATATAAAGTTTTGTGTTTCCTGACTCTTTAGTATTTTTTTTTTATTTTTTTTTCAGATATATCAATAAAACATCAAACCACCTTAAGATGTAACATAGTATTGGAGGTCAAAATAAATTAAAAATATCCAATATCCGTAATGTTTTGCCATGTTTTGATAAAAAGGGGTAAGGTTTGAAAAATCACTTCTGCTTTTAACAACCAAGTGTTTCAGACAAAGAACACTTGCATATGCTTAGATGCATAGGTTCTGAATTTGGAATTTTCCCAGACGTGGAAAACCTGTGGCATCACAAATATATGACATCATAATCCACTTGAGTAAATCATCGTAAATTGTAACTCAAAGAAAAGTTAGTCTTGCAATTTTTGTCCCCTCACAAGTAAATAGCAGGAATCATTTCGCTATGAGCAAAGTTACAGGAACCTTCATGGAACAGCAAAAAATAGCTGAGCATGCAAAACACATGTCAAGAATAAGCAGGCATGCAACACAACTGGCAAAATTGTGGGCATGCTCTACTCAGCCCATGTGCTTATAAACTACTAACAACTTTTAACTGTCACATTACAAAATGCAGTTTGTAACTATAATGGAACATAAAAAACATACAGAAAAACATTGAGGTGCAAGAAGCTCCAGTGGATTCACTATTATTCAATGACTTAAAAATCCAAACATCCAACAACACCACATTTCATATATATGCACACAAAAACATTTGTGTTTTGCTAAAATGTTGAAAAAAACTATGCATATTTTAGAAGTCCTAAAGACAGTTGTAGGAAGCTGAAAAGAACATAAATAGTGTCTACAGTTGCCGTAATATGATTCTATTATGAAATGCTAAATGGTACTTTGACCAACAATACAGGGGCTTTCTTTTAAAGTGATGTATTTAACCAACAACCCAAAACAACCACCAAAAGAAGTTTACTTGTGAGCAGTGCGAATAGTTCCAGTGGTATGGTCAATGGTAAAATCACCATTTCCATCATTTCCTCCTTTGAACGTGTAACCCACTCTAGCATTGGCACCAGAGTCTCGATCAGTAGCATGAATTTCTATCACACGTTCATCTACAGCACTATTCTCTGAGATTACGCCTACAAGAAAGAAAAGTTACAAGTATGCACATTGCACACATTCCTGCAAATTTTTAAACAGTTCCTAAAACACTTTATGCTGTAGAACAGCCATAAGGGGAAAAGCTCAACACATGAAAACCTTAACAAAGCTATTCAGTTTTCCATCAAAATTAGTACTATATAATACTTAAAACAACATATTTTTTTAAATCTTTCTAAAACCAAAGTGATTGAATTGCTCTTAAGAAAAATTCACTGATATAAACAACTAAGAATGCATGACATTACTGTTGCTACAGCAAATTCCTAAGGAACGCTGCTTTTTAGGCATGCAACAGACATTAAGTCACATCCACATATTTCTGAATGAGCAAAACTAGCACCTTTGGACAGTACCAAACCACTAATAGAAAAAAACATTTTTACACTAAGGTTAAGATACCATCTTTCAACTGTAGTCATAAACATACCTTTATACTGTCGTAGATCAAAAACTGGTGCATTGTCATTTTCATCCAATAAGTTGATGATTATTTGGGCATAGTCATTCTTCTGGGGAATTCCATTATCATGAGCTTGTACCATCAATGTAATTCTGGGTTGTGCCTCAAAGTTCAATCTTGCAGTTGTGCGAATAATTCCAGAAACTGGGTCAATCTTGAACTGCCTGAAATAGAACAAAATGCATATTCATCTTAAATAGAGCCACCAAATTGTCAACACGTTTGTTCTACCACAATGTAGAAGATGTAGTTTTGATTACATTAAGAAATTTGGATTTTGTAAGAGAAGCCAGAACTAGTATATATATATATATGTATATATATAACCTTACGGACCTGACCTATCAATCTAGTACAGGAAATGGTGGAAAATAAAAGCTAGATCAGTAGTGAACAACTTCCTTTAACAAGCATTGTTGATGACCTCCTGAAGGAGAAACATTTCCTGACAACAACAACAGTAGCACTGCAACTACACAACTGGACTGATGCAGCTGAACCTAACCAACATTTTGACAGGTTACGTGAAGCCCATGATTACACCTAAAATATGACTGTATGTACTTAATGAATGCATATATCTTTATGAATTCCACTTCTAACTATTTATAAATTAGCACAAAAATTGTAAGATTAAAACATACAAGAAAAATAAGGTCTGAATGTTTTTCTTTCAAGACAGTGACGGGAACATTTTACATTTTAGCAATGAGGGCCTTCCCCACTTTTGAAAATGGCGATGGCAATTTGAGTGTCTCCAGCTTTTAGACATGGTTTTGTAATATCATGTGAAAACTTCACTAAAAAGGTTGCTGCTTTATTTCTGAATTGAAACTTAGCACAATTCATTTATATCCTTCACATTAGCAGACCTTACTTTTGCATCACCAGCAGATGGTCTGATTTAAGGGCAATCACGCAACACATCAATGTGGGATCCCCACAACAGGACTTTCCAGTTAAACCAGGACATATGGCAACATTCAGCAATTGTTTTTAAAAAGAACATTTCACGCACACACATTATATAAATACTGATACATTTGTTTCAATTTTGAAGTTGTTGTACTTACTTCAAACAGGTAACCAACACATAGGCTCAGTTGGTGTGCACAGAACAAAACTTACCACACTGGTGCAACTCACCTTACTGGTTCTGTGAAACAATAGGTTATTCTTGCATTATCTCCTGAATCCTTGTCACTTGCATGGACAGTTACCACAATGCTGCCGACTCGCACACCTTCTGATAAGGGAACTTCATATGTGCTTTTATCAAAGGTGGGTTGATAAGAGTTTGTGTCTGTCACATGAATATTGACATAGGTGCTGTTACTTAAAGCTCCATCAGACACACGAACTTTCAATTTGTAGTCTTTCTGGTGTTCATAGTTTAGTGGTCCAGACAAAGTTATTACACCAGCACCGCCATAGGAAGCAATGCTGAATTTGCTACCTTGGTTGCCTTCAATGATTTGATAACTTAAAAGAGCAGATGTCGAAGGAGATTCATCAGGGTCTGTAGCAGTCACACGCACAAGTTGGGTACCTATTCGTGTATCTTCTGGACATTTTATGTCATACCGACTTGGAGTAAAAACAGGAGCATTATCATTTACATCTTGGACAGTAACAGTAACATTTGTATCTACTGTGTGTCTGGGATGACCACTGTCTGATGCTCGAACAATAAACTTATAAAAAGTTTTTCTTTCGTAATCCAGTTCTTTTGCAACACGTAGAATACCTTCTCTTGATTCAATCTGAAAAGGAAATGACCTGTCTGTAACAGACACAATAGAATATGATATTCCAGATGCAGACCCATAATCTGCATCAAACGCCTGAACACGACCAACTTCAGATCCAACTCGTGCATTCTCTTTTACAAACTCATGGTATGCAGGACTTAAGAAATGAGGGGTGTTATCATTCACATCAACAACATTGATACGAACAATACCAGAAGAGTTTGACAGTGATGGAGTGCCAAGATCTGAAGCTCGTATACGCAGAGTGAATTTCTGTGATGCTTCATAGTCAAGCTTGGACAACACAGAAATTACACCACTTTTAGAATCAATAGCAAATGTCCTTTTGTCATTTCCACCATTCAAAAGGGCATACCTCACTTCCCCATTCCTTCCTTCATCTTTGTCAGTGGCAACAACTGTCTTTATATCAGTTCCAACTGGAACATCTTCTTTAACAAGAACATTATAGCTTGCTTTACTGAATTGAGGAAAGTTGTCATTTTTGTCTATTATTACTGCTTTCACAGTTGCACTACTGGATCGCGATGGAGATCCACCATCCTTAGCTACAATTGTCAGTGTGTACTTTGAAGCTATTTCCCTGTCAACCACACCATTTACAACCAACATCCCATCCGGCCTAATGTTAAATGATGAAGTTGGAGGGACACTTTCAGATATGCTGTAAGCAATACGGCCATTGGCACCAGAATCTTTGTCTGTTGCCCTGATCCTTGCTATAGGTGTTCCTTCTGGTTGATTTTCTGGCACATCGAAGTTGTAAATTTTCTCTTCAAAATGTGGAGTCTCATCATTCTGATCTATTACATTGACCTGCAAATAGCATCGAGCAACAGCTTCATCACGAAGAGCAACTACAATCAAATAATGTGATGGCATTTGCTCACGATCTAAAGGTCTCAAAGTTGTTAAAGCTCCAGTAGCGATGTTTATAGCAAACATATTTAAACTTTGTCTGTTTTGCCTTGCTTCCAATGAATAACGGACATTTGATTGGGGTCTGTTTCTTGAATCAAGCACTTGCATTGTTTTCACAAGTGAATTAGCAGGAAGGTTTTCCCTAACTCCAACCGTCTCAAATTGCTGCTGGAAATGAATTGGTGCACTTCTTTTCTTACGACTAACAGCTTTATTGATTGCTTTGACTTCAACTAAACTGTACTGTTCAAAGACTAATGTATTCTTCAAGTTGCATCTTGCAATTTTTTGAAAATACTTCCATGAGCTAGGGTTGGAGGTTCCAATAAGTTCACTGGTGTCACAGGAACACAGTGCACTTGGTAGAATCACTGAGGGACACACAAAAACATTTTCAACATTGTTTACAAAGTTTTCAAGTGCCCAACTTGCATTTTCTATTTGTACTTCATACGATTGCAGCACCAATTTCCTTTGTGTGATATCTGAGAAACTTCCATGAGTGAGCCACACCGATAGTGGAATAACCACTGTTAGTGCATATCTTGGAACTTCGACAAAAATGTTTATAAAATAAAAATCCTGCAATTTTGAATCTGGCACAAATATTACATTTCCATTTATTTTATCTATCTCAAATGGCAGTTTCCGTGCTTGTTTTTCAGTCTGCATAGAGTCCACAGCATAAATTGCTCCAAACTCCCCGAGCGATACATCAAAAATTTTGCTGCCATAAGGCAATGTTTTGTTGATGCCAATATGATAAGCAAAGCAGGCTTTCACTAAAATAAAGACTACTGTTGTAATCTTTGTCACGACATGACACATTTTTGTCTTCACCCTGAAACATAGAAATGTACGATGCAGCAGTGTTTTCTTTTTAATCTTAAGCAATATCAACCCAAAGACAGCAACTGTCTCTTGATATGGTTTGCTTCAACCTAACGAAAGTAACCCCAGGTTTTGCTGCAATAGTGTTTTACAACTAACACTGCATAATGCAATTCATTGTTAGTGGAATATTCAAAACAGGTTAGCATGTTAAAAAGTATAGCCAAATATTATGCAATGCAACTACGATCTTCTGTATGAAAAACACAATTTTGTCATAAATGTAAAATTGTTTCAAAAGCATTTACTTTCATATTCAACCACCAAAACATGCCTCAAAATTACTCATTTGCACAACAGCAGATAAAGTGCAAAGCATCCCTTAATGTCATTTCAACAACTTCCATTATTATTATTATTGTCAGTGGCAAAATAGCCATATTTTAACAATGAAATTTTTTTTCTCAAAATCAAATGCTATGAATGTACTGACCAAACGAAATCACACAAAACGAACTCTAAGACATTAAAATCTATAGATCAACACAGTCTACTCCAGTGACCAAAGCAGTGTTGCCACATGTACAAATATGTGGCTGACATTTTGCAAAATCTTGATGTCATAGCACTATGCAACTAGGTGCACAGTTGAGAAATTCCTAAAACCCTAATGGTCGAGCCAAATTTCCTCTAACCATTAAGGTCTTAGCTGTGATGATTTACCCATGTGGTCAGAATGTCTCAGGAAAGATCAAGAAGATAAGTTCTGCTAGCTACACTCATGAGGAATAACCTTAGATGCCAGTGCAAAGCTAGTTTTTATCGGTCATTTTTTGGTCAAAGGCCAAAATTTTTTAAATGATAAGTCAATTTGGTTTTAATGTCTGAAAATATAGACTTGAGAATACAGTTAAGAGTTCAATGTTATTACGAGACAAAATGATCATACCTTGGGTTAAAGCCTAAAGAGCTATCATAGGTTATCAAAAACTGCGAGGTATTTTTAACGTTGCGCTGTTGCCACCACAATACTTCTAAGATACACAGGTTTAAAAATGATTGAGTAAAAGTATAAATAACTAAAAGGGTTGGCTCAGGAGAACACATAAAAGAAAAAGGGCTTGGCAAAAACACAACTCAAACTGTTTTCAACAGAAGTTGCTGACTTTACTTGTCATTTGCGACATTGACACAGAGATTTGCTTCTTGATTATAAAAAAAGTTAGTGTTACGAAGGCAGCAGTGTGATGAATAAAGTTAAGATCAATACATTGTAAAGATCTAAAGGCAGCAGAAGTGGACTTCTTATAATACAGAATTATGTAGATTCCCAAAAATCTGCTCAGCATAATTTGCAACCTTTCCTCAGTGCAAAAACTTAATATACATAAGCAACAGGTTGGTATTCTTCTAGTAAAATAACATTTATAACAAAATTGAAACCATTAAAGCTATGTCAAAGGTGAGATGTAGCACTTTAATGTGAAAGGTGCAATGTCAACACATAAAATCACATAAGAGCACATTCACATATTTATTGCTGCAGCACTAATGTAATTATTTGGAATAGCCAATATGTACATTAAGTTTGTAACTCTTATAAGTTTAAGCCATGTTTCAATCAAAATACAGCACAGTCAAAGAAAAAATGTGCCTGGAACTTATTCATGAATATGCTAGCATCTTTTCTATGAACCACTATAGCAAAGTGCACTGATCAACACATTTGTGTGTTCTGCACAATAATGTAAAACTCACCAACTGAAACGTTTGTAAGGTGAATGCTCTGCTATAGACAGTAAAGACTATTTCATGTGAAACCTGTTCATTTGCGAATCACTTATTTGCTCATTGATGCACATGTTTTCAATTGAAAAATGAACATGTTCTAAAATAAACATGGCCCCCCTTCCCACAGTCAAAGTTCCTTGTAGTTTGAAGGAAAAGTTGGTTGATAAACATACTTCCAGTATGTTGCTCTGAGTATAGGCTTTATGTGAGTGATGCATTTGTGTCAGGAGTACACACCACAGAGTACATAATTACGCATGCATAACATAGCATATGTTAAAAATGAAATATGAGCGATGAAGTTCAGGCAACAGAAGATTAGATTTAGCAATAATCACAATAACTTGTGTTTACTTTATTTCATAAAAGTTTTAATCAGCAAGTTCATTCATATGTGGATAATTTTTGTCAGAAACTAGTAAAAATAGCCTATTGTAGTGTCGCTGTCTGAACTGCTTTATCGCATAGGATTCTGGAATCCTAAACCAAAAGCATTCATAGATGAAGAAAATAGTCACAGTTAATCAAAATAAACTGGACATTTGCACAGAAATGTTGTTTTCATTTGTAGATCAGTATTATCCACTCAATCGCATATTTCACTTCAAAGAAAGGCAAAGTACACTGTGCAGATGAAAGCCATGGTGTCATTAATTCAATTAAGCAACTGTCATCATAGGGATTACTAGAAAACGAATTTAACCACCACTGCAGGTTCGACCTTAGGCAGAGAATTTGCAGGTTCAACCAATCAGACGGCAGCTTTGCTAACTAATTGGTCATACAGAACAAAAAAATAAGTTCTAGTGTCAGTACACAACTGTTGTTATGCTCTTGAAGTCACTGTCTAATCTCAAGGAAAAGTATACAACAGTTTTGAGACATATACGTATTCACAACTGCATAAACACTGCAGGATTTTAGAGAATTTAAAATATCAAGACCAAGGGATTTTTAAAACATCCAAAAGCACTTTTATATCCCACAGTTCTAGAAATTTTTGTGTTCAGTGTCAAGCTACAAGATATCAGTAGTGTCAGGTATCTAGCCTCTGGACTGAAGTAGAGTAAGATGGTAGACTTGTTGATGTTTGATATGGATAATCGTATATTTCAGTTAAACACGTAAGAAGGTTGACAAATTGGCTACGTGATTAACCGGAGTCATCAGCATTACACAATGTCATACATGTAAATTTAAACAGTCAGAAGAATTGGCTTGACTTTGCCACAAAAAAGGTTTGCGCTTCTCATGTATTTTCTAAATATTGGGTTGCAACTTGAGGTGGGTTGCATTGTTGTGGATTGGTGCAGCATTCAGTGTGTGACACAGAACTAAACAGGTTGAAATGAGGGTGATAATTGCTTGTTCAAAAAATATGGATTTTAGATGTGATGACTCATGCATGGGAATGGAAGTTCATCTATTGTTTTGTAAATACATGATCAGTAATGTTTGCAATACTGTTACAGATCAAATATACACCAAAGCAGAATACAAAGATCTAATGTAAAATACATCTAATTTGTAGTGATTGAAATAAAAGAAATGATGTATGAGATAATAGCAACGCGACATGAAGGAACTGTATAAGAAATAATAATAATACAAAATCATTGCACATAAACAAGGAAAAACAAGATGTCAACAATTTCCCGAAGTCAAGATCAAGAAGTCGATCAAAGGCTCAAAAGACTCGGACTCGAGCCTAGTTTCCAATGAAAACTTCAGCGAAACACTTTGGCCTAGTGGTTGGGCCCTAGGCCA